>Ga0307377_10002092_pt1 | contig 23929 bp, 22 predicted proteins | sample TR3MG_FD_202535 | JGI IMG/M metagenome (GOLD analysis project Ga0307377, IMG submission 202535) | Soil microbial communities from Risofladan, Vaasa, Finland - TR-3 | ecosystem: Environmental > Terrestrial > Soil > Coastal area > Acid sulfate soil | place: Finland: Risofladan, Vaasa | collected...
CCAGGGGCGCCGAGGGCGGCGCCGACCTGGTGGGCAAGGTCGAGGCCGGCATCCCCGAGGACGATCCGCGCAACCCGGCGGTGATCGCCGACAACGTCGGCGATAACGTCGGCGACTGCGCCGGCATGGCGGCCGACCTGTTCGAAACCTACGCCGTAACCCTCATCGCCACCATGCTGCTGGGCGCGCTGACGATCAAGACCACTTCCGCCAACGCCGTGATCTATCCGCTGGTCCTCGGCGGTTTCTCCATCATCGCCTCGGTGATCGGCTGCATGTTCGTGAAAGTCACCCCGGGCAAGAAAATCATGGCCGCCCTGTACAGGGGCCTGATCGTCGCCGGCGTGCTGGCGCTGATTGCCTTCTATCCGCTCACCGACTGGATGTTGGGCGACATCGTCAAGACCGCGACCTTCGACATCGGCGGCGTCGCGAGACACATCACCGTTCTGCACCTGTACGGCGCGGCGGTGGTCGGCCTGGTGCTGACCGCGCTGATGGTAATCATCACGGAGTACTATACCGCCACCGAATTCTCCCCGGTGCGGCACATCGCGCAAGCCTCGACCACCGGCCACGGCACCAACATCATCGCCGGTCTGGGCGTCTCCATGCGCGCCACCGCGCTGCCGGTGCTCTCCGTGTGCGCTGCGATCTATCTCGCCTATTACTGGGCCGGGCTGTACGGCATCGCCATCGCCGCGACTTCGATGCTCTCGATGACCGGCATCATCGTCGCCCTGGACGCCTACGGCCCGATCACCGACAACGCCGGCGGCATCGCCGAGATGAGCCATTTGCCCGATTCGGTGCGCGCCATCACCGATCCGCTCGATGCGGTGGGCAACACCACCAAGGCGGTGACCAAAGGCTACGCCATCGGTTCGGCCGGCCTCGCCTCGCTGGTGCTGTTTGCCGACTACACCCATGCACTGGCGCAATCGGGCAAGGTGGTCAGCTTCGATTTGTCCAACCACATGGTGATCATCGGCCTGTTTATCGGCGGTCTCGTTCCCTATCTTTTCGGCGCCATGGCGATGGAGGCGGTGGGCCGCGCCGCCGGTTCGGTGGTGGTCGAAGTACGGCGCCAGTTCAAGGAAATCCCGGGCATCATGGAAGGCACGGGCAAGCCCGATTACTCCAAGGCGGTGGGCATGCTCACCGTGGCAGCGATCAAGGAAATGATGGTGCCCTCGCTGTTGCCGGTGCTGGTGCCCATCGTCGTCGGCGTCGTGCTCGGACCGCAGGCCCTGGGCGGCGTGCTCATGGGCTCCATCGTCACCGGCCTGTTCGTGGCGATCTCCATGACCACCGGCGGTGGCGCCTGGGACAATGCCAAGAAATATATCGAGGACGGCCACTTCGGCGGCAAAGGATCGGAGACGCACAAGGCCGCCGTAACCGGCGACACCGTGGGCGATCCCTACAAGGACACGGCGGGACCGGCAATCAACCCGCTGATCAAAATCATCAACATCGTCGCGCTGTTGGTCGTACCGCTGCTGTAATTGCCGCAATGATGTTCGCCAAAAGGGCAGCCGCCAGGCTGCCCTTTTTTCTTTGCTGCGCATGCACCCTGGCGTGCCTGCTCGCAGTGCCGGCCATGGCTGGCGTCGGCGCACGACCCGCGCCCGAACCGGCGTCCGGCTTCAGGCACACGCAGGCGGTCCACGGCAAGCACTTTCTGGTCGCGGCCGCGAACCCCCTCGCAGTCGAAGCGGGGTACGAGGTGCTGCGGCGCGGCGGCACGGCGGTCGACGCGGCCGTCGCAGTGCAGATGGTGCTCAATCTGGTCGAGCCGCAGTCCTCGGGCATAGGCGGCGGCGCATTCATCCTGCATTACTCCGCCGCCGAGAAAAAACTGATCGCCTACGACGGGCGCGAAACCGCGCCGGCTGCAGCTCGCGCGGACCGCTTCATCGGCGCCGACGGCCAGCCGCTCAAATTTCTGGATGCGGAAGTGGGTGGAAAGTCGGTCGGCACGCCGGGGACGCTGCGCGCGCTCGAACTTGCGCATGCCCGCTACGGCAAACTGCCCTGGGCGGACTTGTTCCAGCCCGCCATCCGGCTCGCGACCGATGGTTTTGCGCTATCGCCGCGGCTGCATAAGCTGCTCACCTTGGTGCGCCTGCCGGGACGCAACCAGGCGATGCGACGCATGTACTATCAGGCCGACGACACGCCCAAGCCGATAGGCACGCTGCTGAAGAACCCCGCGCTTGCCGCCACGCTGCGAACCATTGCGGCGCACGGCGCGGACGCCTTGTACCAGGGCAAGATCGCGCACGACATCGTGCGCACGGTAAGCAATGCGCCCAATCCGGGCGACCTGAGCGAAGCGGACCTCGCGCACTACCGCGCAAAAGCGCGCGCGCCCGTGTGCGCGCCCTACCGCCAATGGAAGGTGTGCGGCATGCCGCCGCCCAGTTCTGGCGGCGTCACCGTGCTGCAGGTGCTGGGCATGCTGCAAGATGTCGCGCCGCAGAGCGTCCCAAGGGACCCGGTCCGCGCCGCGCATCTGATCGTCGAGGCCGAGCGGCTCGCCTTTGCCGATCGCGAGCGCTACCTCGCCGATGCCGATTTCGTGCCGGTGCCCGTGGCAGGGCTGCTAGATTCCGCGTACCTTGCACAGCGCGCCGCCCTCATCCGGCCGGACCATGCGCTGGTTCATGCCCTCCCCGGCAAGCCGCCGGGAGCGCCGGCGGCCGAACTCGCCGACGACGCCTCACCGGAACTGCCTTGCACCAGCCATCTGTCCATCGTCGATGCCGAGGGCAATGCGGTTAGCATGACCACTTCCATCGAGTTCGCCTTCGGCAGCCAGCAAATGGTGGACGGCTTCCTGCTGAATAACGAGCTCACCGATTTCTCCTTCGTCGCGGAACAAGACGGCAAGCTGGTGGCCAACCGCATCGAGCCAGGCAAGCGCCCGCGCAGCTCGATGGCGCCGACTATGGTATTCGACAGGAACGGCGCCCTGGTGCTGATGCTGGGCTCGGCCGGCGGCAGCGCCATCATCAATCACGTAGTCAAGACCCTGGTCGCCGCGCTCGACTGGCACTTGGGGGTTCAGCAGGCGATCGACTTTCCCAACTTCGGCAATCGCAACGGCCCTACCGAGCTCGAACGCGGAACGGCCGCGGCCGCATGGGCCCAGCCGCTGCGTGCACTGGGCCACCGTGTGCGCATCATCGACATGACCAGCGGCGTGCAAGCGATCGAGCGCACGCGCGGCGGCTGGAGCGGCGGCGCCGATCCGCGGCGCGAGGGTGTGGCCGAAGGCGACTAGACCAACATTGGCCGAAACCTGCCGCAAAACGGATTTGCAAGCGTTTAGACGTCGAGCAAGGACTGCCCTTTGAGATAGCGCAACACCTGCACCAGCAGATCGGGAGCGAAGCAGTCGAAAGTTCTCGGCTCGTCCATCGCGCGCAGCCAGGTGAGCTGGCGTTTGGCGAACTGGCGCGTGGCGTAGATGCCACGCTCGCGCAGCGCGGCGCGATCATACGCGCCTTCGAGATGCTCCCATGCCTGGCGGTAGCCGACGCAGCGCATTGAAGGCAGTCCCGCGTGCAGTGCGTATTTGCTTCGGAGGGCCGCGAGTTCCTCGACCAGACCAGCGGCCAGCATGGCTTCGAAGCGCGCCTCGATCCTCCGATGCAACAGCGCGCGTTCTGCCGGAACCAGCGCCAGCGGCACAAAACGAAACTGCACTTGAGCCGCCACGCGTGCGCCCTGCAGCGCCGACAGCGCCTTGCCGGTGACGCGAAAAACCTCGAGCGCGCGCTGGATGCGTTGTGTATCGCCGGGATTCAGCCGGGCGGCGGTCGCCGCGTCGATGCGCGTCAGTTCGGCATGCAAAGCGGCCCAGCCCTTTTCCCGCGCCTCGGCTTCGATCGCGGCGCGCACCGCGACGTCGGCCCGCGGCAGCTCGGACAGGCCCTCGCGCAGGGCCTTGAAATAAAGCATGGTGCCGCCTGCGAGCAGCGGCACGCGGCCGCGGCCGCTTATCTCGCGCATCAGCCGCGTCGCGTCGGCGCGAAACTGCGCGGCCGAATAGCTGCTGTCGGGATCGATGACATCGATCAGGTGATGCGGCACCGCGGCGCGCTCCGCGGCGGTAGGCTTGGCCGTGCCCAAGTCCATGTCGCGGTACACCTGCGCCGAATCCACGCTGATGATTTCCACCGGAAAATGCAGCCAGATCTCGAGCGCGAGTGCGCTCTTGCCGCTGGCGGTAGGCCCCATCAGCAAAATCGCCGGAGGCAAGGCATCGGCCGCGCCCAGGCTCACTCCAGCAAATCGCGATTCAATGCGCGAACCCCCGGTTCACTCGGTCACGCCGCGCAGACGCCGCGCCTGATAGGCCTGCAAGTGGCAATACGCGGCGGCGAGCAGGCGCGTATCGGCGCCGGCGGCGCGCGCACGCCGCAGCATATCGCCGACGACGTGATCGGCCTCGACGCGCCCGCCCGCCTCGATGTCGCGCAGCATCGATGCGGTGAAGGCCGAACCGCGCGCGAACAGCATGCCCTCGGTCCGCTGCAGCGATTCGGGGCGCGGCGCATGGCCCGCAGCGGCAGCCGCTGCAACGCAGGTCGAGAGCATTTCGCGCATCAGCGCTTCGCCGTCATCGGCGGCAAGAATCTCGCCTACGCTGGCGCGCATCAAGCAGGTCATCGCGGCCAGACTCGCCAGCAGCACGAACTTCTCCCACATGTCCTGCTCGATGTCCGCGCTGACCTTGCACTCCACGGCGACGCGCGCGTAGGCCTGTGCCAACTCCTGCAGCAGCGCAGCGGCGTGCGCATGGTTGCCCGCACGCGGGCCGCAGGTAATGCCGTGGAACTTGCCCAGGTGGTGAATGCTGCCGTCCGCATCCAGGGTGGAGGCGATGTAGCAGGTGCCGCCGAGCACGCGCGCGCCGCCGAATGTCTGCTCCAGTCGGGGGAGCTGCGCCATGCCGTTCAACAGCGGCAGGACCAGGGTGTTCGGGCCCAGGGCGCCGCCGATCGCGGCAATCGAATCGTCCAGGTCGTAGGCCTTGCACGACAGCATCACCAGATCGTAGTCCGGGCGCACTGCCTCCTGCAGCACCGTGCGCACGGGAATGCGCGCGTCGCCCAGTGGGCTCCTGATCACCAGTCCGGCCTCGGCCAGCTTTTGCGCGCGTGCTGGCCGCACCAGAAACGTCACATCGGCTCCGGCCTGCACCAGCCGGCCGCCGAAATAGCCGCCGACCGCGCCGGCGCCGAGTATCAGTACTTTCATGCGGTATCCCCGTGGTTCGTGGTTCGTGGTTCGTGGTTCGTGGCTCGTGGTTCGTGGCTCGTGGCTCGTGGTTCGCGGTTGGGGCGACAATCCACGAACCACGGTTCACGGACCACGGTTTCTTTTATCGTCCGCGCAAGAACAGTTTGTCCAGGTCGGCCAGGCTCATCTGGTACCAGGTCGGCCGGCCGTGATTGCACTGGCCGGAGCGTTCGGTCACTTCCATTTCGCGCAGCAAGGCATTCATTTCGGTGACGGTGAGCGGTCTATGGGCGCGCACCGCGCCATGGCAGGCCATGGTCGAGAGCAGTTCGTGCTGGTGCTCGGTGAGCACACGGCTGCCGCCGAACTCGCGCATATCCCGCAGCAGCGCGCGCGCCAGTTCGGCGACGTCGGCCGATACCAGCATGGACGGCACTGCGCGCACCGCGATCGCGGTCGGCGACAGCGGCGCCATATCGAAACCGAGTTGCTGCAACACGCCGGCGTGCTCGTCCACGGTCGCCACCTCCAGCCGATCCGCGTTGAAGCTCACCGCGATGAGCAGCTTCTGTGTGCTCATGCCCCGCGCATCCAGCGCAGTCTTGAGTTTTTCGTACAGGATGCGTTCGTGCGCCGCGTGCATGTCCACCAGCACCAGACCCTGCCGGTTCTGCGCCAGGATGTAAATGCCGTGCAATTGCGCGAGGGCGTAGCCGAGGGGCGCGTCGCTTTCTGCCGCGACCGGGGCTGATGCAGCGATGGTCTCGTATGCGCTGCGCGCTGCCCCGCCGGAAGGCGCAGCGGCCGGCGGCACGGAAAACATGGCCTGATAAGCGGCCGCCGGCTGCGCCACACCCAGGCTGGACTGATACGGTACGCGCTGGAAATTCATGCCGCCGGCCGCGGGTACGGGCTGAGCCGCGGTGGCGCCCGTCTGCGCGGCGCTGCCCGAGAGCACCTTGCTCACCGCGTGGAACACGAACTGGTGAACGGCGCGCGCATCGCGAAAGCGCACCTCGGTCTTGGCCGGGTGTACGTTCACGTCCACGCCCAAAGGATCGAGTTCGAGGAACAGCACGTAAGCTGCATGGCGGTCGCCGTGTAGCATGTCCCTGTAGGCCTGGCGCAGCGCATGCGCGAGCAGTTTGTCGCGCACGAAGCGGCCGTTGACGAACGCGAACTGGGCGTCACGCGAACTGCGCGAGAACGCGGGCGATCCGGCCAAGCCGGACAGCCGCAGGCCTGAGGAATGCTCGTCGAGCGCGCGCGCCGCGGCGGCGAATTCCTCGCCCGCTACCGCCGCGATACGCCGCGCGGCGTCCCCCGCCTGCAGATGCGAGATCACCCGTCCGTTGTGCCGCAGGCTGAAGGCGACGTCCGGCCGTGACAGCGCGATGCGCTGGTACACGTCCTCGCAATGGCCGAATTCGGTGGCCTCGGTGCGCAGGAACTTGCGCCGCGCCGGGGTATTGAAATACAGGTCGTTCACTTCGACGCTGGTGCCGCCCGGATGCGCGGCCGGCTGCACTGCACCCGGCTCCCCGCCCTCGGCAACCAGGCTCCACGCATGCGGCGCGTGGCCGCTGCGTGCGGTCAGCGCGACGCGCGCGACCGAGGCGATCGAGGCCAGGGCTTCGCCGCGAAAGCCGAGCGAGCGCACCTGTTCCAGTTCTTCCAGGCTCGCAATCTTGCTGGTGGCGTGGCGCGCGAATGCCAGTGGCAGGTCCTCGGCTTCCATGCCGCCGCCGTTGTCTGTGACCTTGAGTTGCTTGATGCCCCCCTGCATCAGGCTGATGCTGATTTCGCTGGCGCCGGCATCGAGGCTGTTTTCCAGCAGTTCTTTCAGCACCGAAGCGGGCCGTTCCACCACTTCGCCGGCGGCGATCTGGCTGATCAGGGTATCGGGAAGCAGTCGAATCGCAGCCATGGCGGAATTTTTTTCGGGCGTTTAAGTATACCGGGAATGGTCCCACCTTGCGGTAAGATGGCGCCCTGATGGAACTGCTGCCATTTTTCTGGGACCTCCTGGTCCACCTCGACAAGCACCTCGCGGACCTGCTGCAACAGTATGGCGTCTGGGTCTATCTGCTGCTGTTCCTGATCGTGTTCTGCGAGACCGGGCTGGTGGTGACACCGTTCCTGCCTGGAGATTCCCTGCTGTTCGTAGCCGGCACGCTGTGGGCGGCGGCCGGCCTGAACGTGCATGCGCTCGCCGCATCGCTCATCGCCGCCGCGGTCCTGGGGAACACCACCAATTACTGGATCGGCCGCTACCTCGGCCCGAAAGTCTTCCACTGGGAAGATTCGCGCTGGTTCAACCGCAAAGCGCTGCAGCGCACGCACGCGTTTTATGAGCGCCACGGCGGTAAGACCATCGTCATCACCCGTTTCGTGCCCATCATCCGCACGTTCGCGCCTTTCGTCGCCGGCGTCGGCAACATGAGTCACGCGCGTTTCCAGTTGTTCAACATTGCCGGGGGCACGCTCTGGGTCGCGGCGCTGCTTTACTCGGGTTTCTTCTTCGGCAATATCGGGTTCATCAGAAACAACCTGACGCTGGTGATCTTCGCCATTATCGGCCTGTCTTTGGCGCCGATCGCGATCGAGTATGCCAGGCACCGGCTGCGCCGGGCCTGAGACCTCGGTTCATTTTTCGATCGATGCGATGGTGGATCTGCTCAAGGGTGGATTTTTGGTGAAGTAGAGCTTGATGCCGTCGAAAATGGCCCGCGCCGTCTTCTCCTGATAAGCCTGATTCTTGAGCTCGCGTTCCTCTCTGGGATTGCTGATAAAAGCGGTTTCCACCAGGATCGAGGGGATGTCGGGCGCCTTCAGCACGGCGAAATTGGCCTGCTCGACCCGACCCCCGTGGTGCAAATGGTTGAAATCGCCCAGTTCGGACAGTACCGCCCTGCCCAGTTTCAGGCTGTCGTTGATCTGCGCCGTCAGGCTCAGGTCGGCGAGCGTCATCGCGAGATAGTGGTCTTTCGCGCCGAGGTCGACTCCGCCTATCAGGTCGGCACTGTTTTCGCTCCTGGCCAGCAATCTCGCCGCCGTACTGGTGGCGCCGCGCTCTGACAGGGCGTATACCGAGGAACCGCGCGCATGCCTTCCGACGGACCCAACGGAGGCGTCGGCGTGTATCGACACGAACAGGTCGGCGTGCACCCTGCGCGCTTTCTGCACGCGCACCGCCAAGGGCACGTAATAGTCGCCATTGCGCGTGAGCACCGCGCGCATATTGGGCTGGGCGTCGATGATGGCCTTGAGCTTGCGCGCAATGGCGAGGGTGACGTTCTTTTCGTAGGTGCCCGCCTTGCCCCTGGCACCCGGGTCCTCGCCGCCGTGTCCCGGGTCGACGACGATGGTCAACAGGCGCGCAACCACCGGCGTGGCTTTGACGGCTTGTCCCTGTCCGCGCTCGGGCCCGGCAGATTCAACTCCTGTGCGCTCCTGCGCGTCGGCTGGCTGCGTTCCCGACGCGCCAGCCGCCGCCTGGGATTCGGGCTTCTGCAACAGCGCCATAAGCGGATCGACCGGCACCAGCGGATAGAGATCGAGCACCAGCCGATAGCGATATTCGCCCACAGGGTCGAGCGTGAAAATCTGCGGCCGGACTTCGGCCTTGAGGTCGAGCACCACGCGCACCACACGCGGCTTGTAGCGGCCGGCGCGCATTTGTGTGATATAGGGATCGTCAGGCAGTATCTTATTGGCGATCTGCCGCTGTACGCTGGCAAAGTCCACGTCTTCCAGGTCGAGCACCAGGCGATCCGGGTGCTTCACCAGCAGCAATTCATGCCGGATTGGCTGGTCGGACTCGATGGTTATGCGGGTGTAATCCTGTGCCGGCCAGACGCGTACTGCGCGGATGCGCTCTGCCGCGCCGGCGCTGCCAACGGCGGCCGCGATCACAAATAGACCGGGAAGCCATTTCATACCTGTCGGAATGGCACCCGACTTAGGGAAAAGCCCCCTCAGGGAATGCCCCCACAAATTGAAATGAACGCTAAGTTTGGCGAAGATCTGCGCAAGCGCTGTCTCGCCGCATGAGGCGGGACCGTTCAGGGCGGCAGCTGGGTCAATCGGTCTAAACATGCTTTGCCACTTTCGGTTCCGGCGCGAATGCTCAGGTCACGCCCGTCGCCGGCAAACTCCAGTGCGATATCGAGGTCGGCGGGAGGCAACAAGCCGGCCGCCTTTTCCGGCCATTCGACCAGGCAAACGGAACTGTCGTTGAAGTATTCGCTGAAGCCCGCATCGCGCCACTCCTTCGGGTCTCTGAAGCGATAAAAATCAAAGTGGTACAAGTTTAACCTAGAAATGGTATAAACTTCAACCAGGGCATAGGTCGGGCTTTTAACCCGGCCGGTGTGACCCAAGCCGCGCAACAAACCGCGCGCCAGCGTGGTCTTGCCGCTACCAAGGTCGCCATGCAGGTAAAGCGACAAGCCCGGCACAATTACCCGCGCCAGGCGCGCACCCAAGGCACGCGTCGCCGCTTCATCGGCCAGATGCATCTCAAGCTTTCTGTGGTTATGATTGGTGACCATTGGAAAAATCAGGCAAATTTCCTTTTGCATCCCCCAGACCCGCACCGATACAAACATATCGTCCGCGCAAGCACTGCATCGATGGAGCGTACTTTCCCTGTTGCAAGGCTGGATTCGACAGCCCGATAGTTATGTCAGAACTGGCCGCGAACTACGACTACACCCTGCTCGCCCGTTCCATCAAGGCTTGGGGCCGCGAACTCGGCTTCCAGGCGGTGGGCATCGCCGACACCGATCTCGGCGCCGCGGAAGTCCGGCTCGCCGAATGGCTCGCCGCTGGTTTCCACGGTGAGATGGATTATATGGCAAGGTACGGCACGAAACGCGCGCGTCCGGCGGAACTCCGGCAGGGCACTCTGCGGGTAATCAGTGCGCGCATGAATTACCAGCCGCAGGCGGCCGATGGCTGGTCGGTGGTCGGTGCGCCCGGGAAGGCCTATATCGCACGCTACGCCACCGGCCGCGATTACCACAAGGTGCTGCGCAATAGGCTTGAGCAGCTCGCGCGGCGCATAGAGCGGGAAATCGGCGCCTTCGGCCACCGCGTCTATACCGACTCGGCACCGGTAATGGAGGTGGAGCTTGCCGCGAAAAGCGGCCTCGGCTGGCGCGGCAAGCACACGCTGTTGCTCTCGCGCGATGCCGGTTCGTACTTTTTCCTGGGTGAAATCTACACCGACCTGCCCCTGCCGCTGGATACTCCGGTCGCGGATCACTGCGGCTCCTGCAGCAAGTGCCTCGATATCTGCCCCACCGGCGCCATCGTCGCCCCCTACCACGTCGACGCCAGGCGCTGCATCTCCTATCTCACGATCGAGCTGAAAGGCGCCATTCCGCTGGAATTGCGTGCGCTGATCGGCAACCGCGTCTATGGCTGCGACGACTGCCAACTCGCCTGCCCCTGGAACCGCTTCGCCGAGACGAGCGCCGAGCCGGACTTCCAAGTGCGCCACGGCCTGGATGACGTACGGCTGGTGGAACTGTTCGCATGGAACAGGAATGATTTCCGCGAGCGCATGGCAGGCAGCGCCATCCATCGCATCGGGTTCGAGCGCTGGTCGCGCAATCTCGCCGTGGGGCTGGGCAATGCACCGACCGGTGCAGCGGTCATCAGCGCGCTCAAATCGCGCGCCGACGACCCGTCGCCCCTGGTGCGCGAACACGTTGCCTGGGCCTTGCAGCGCCACGGCATTTGATCGAATCCTTGAATTGGGCCAGGGTCTGCTAATATTCAGCACATATGCGCGATGACTGTTAACAGACCCTAAGTTCCGCCATGCGACTGCACCAGATCAAGCTCGACTTCATCCCGGAACAGGACCGCCTGCTGCTGCGCGTAAGTACCGATAACCAGATCGAGGTGCGCCTGTGGCTGACACGGCGTGCACTGCGGCTGCTATGGCCGCTGCTGCTGCAAATGCTGCGCTCCTCGCCAGAAATAGCGCTGCAGAGCAATCCGCAGGCGCGCGATGCCCTTGTCGGCATACAGCACGAAGTGGCGCTGCGTCAGGCCAATTTCGCCGACACCTTCAAGGAAGCGCCGCGCGAGATGCCGCTGGGTGCGGAGCCCATCCTGGTGGCACGCATTCAAGCCAAGCAGGACGAGCGCGGCAACCAGGTATTGGGACTGCTGCCACAGCAGGGCCAGGGCATACACCTGACCCTGGATAACACCCTGCTGCATTCTTTGTGCAAGCTGCTGCAAGTCGCCGTAGCCAAGTCCGACTGGGATATCTCACTGGAAATACCGACGCTCTACGCTCCCGCCGGTGCAGATGGCGCGGTCGTGCCGAAAACGGTGAACTAGCCCAGCGTCTCCAGTTCCGCCTGCAGCGCCAGCCATTCTTCTTCAGTCTTGCTCAATTCGGCGGCAAGCTTCCCCTCACGCACCAGCTCTAGCTTGAACTTGTTGGCATCGGCATAGCTTTCCGGGTCACCCAGCCATTTGCCCAACAGCGTGCGCTCGCGCTCGAGTTCGGCCATGCGCCGCTCTAGCTTGGCCAGGCGCAATGCGAGCGGCCGCTTCTGCGCAAAGCGCTGGTTGCGCGCCTCGGCTTCGTCGCGCTTGCGCTGCTTGCGCGTCGACCCCGCCGGCTCGCTGGCTGCGCCGCCCGCCTCGCGCTGGCGCAGCCAGTCGCGGTAATCATCCAAATCTCCGTCGAAGGGCTGTACCACGCCATTCGCCACCAGCCATAAACTGTCGGCGGTTGTGCGCAGCAGGTGCCGGTCGTGCGACACGAGCACGATCGCACCCTCGTATTCCTGCAGCGCGAGCGTGAGTGCCTGGCGCATTTCCAGATCCAGGTGATTGGTGGGTTCATCCAGCAGCAGCAGGTTGGGGCGCTGCCACACCAACAGCGCAAGCGCAAGCCTGGCTTTCTCGCCGCCGGAAAACGGCGCGATGCGTTCGAGCGCCATGTCGCCGCGAAAATCGAAGCCGCCGAGAAAATCGCGTAATTCCTGCTCGCGCGTGCGCGGATCGATTCGCCGCAGATGCTGCAGGGGCGATTCGTCCGGCCGTAGTACTTCGATCTGGTGCTGGGCGAAATAGCCGATGGCCAGGCCCTTGCCTTCCAGCCGGCTGCCCGAGAGCGGCGCGAGCGTACCGGCCATGAGCTTGATCAGGGTCGATTTGCCCGCGCCGTTGCGCCCCAGAAGACCGATGCGCGCGCCTGCCGCAATCGCAAACTTGACGTCGGCGAGTACGGTGCGCCCGTCATAGCCGGCGGCGGCGTCCTCCAGCGTGAGCAGGGGATCGGGACCGGCCAGCGGCTCGCGCATGCGAAAGTCGAACGGCGTATCCACGTGCGCCGAGGAGATGACTTCCATCCGCGCCAGCGCCTTCAGCCGGCTCTGCGCCTGGCGCGCCTTGGTGGCCTTGGCGCGAAAGCGCTCGACATAGGAGTGCAGATGCGCAATCTCGCGCTGCTGTTTTTGGTACGCCGCCTGCTGCTGCGCGAGCTGCATCGCGCGCTGCTCCTCGAACGCCGAGTAGTTCCCCGTGTACAGCTTCACCTTGCGCTGTTCTATGGCGAGGATATGCCCGACCGTACCGTCGAGGAAATCGCGGTCGTGCGATATCGCAAGCAGCGTGCCGGCGTAATCGCGCAGCCATTGCTCGAGCCAGATCACCGCATCCAGATCGAGGTGGTTGGTGGGCTCGTCGAGCAGCAACAGGTCGGAGCGGCACATGAGCGCGCGGGCAAGCTTCAGGCGCATGCGCCAGCCGCCGGAGAAAGCATCCACCGCCTGCTCTATTTCGCCGGCGGCGAACCCGAGTCCGTGCATCAGGCTGGCGGCACGGCTGCGCGCGGCATAGCCGCCGGCGTGCTCGAATGCTTCGTACAGCACAGCGAGGCGCTCGCCGTCATCCTGTTCGTGCGCTCGCGCCAGCTCCTGTTCAAGCGCGCGCAAGGGCGCGTCGCCGTCGATGACGAACTCGATCGCCGCCTGCGTGCTCGCCGGAATTTCCTGCGCCACATGGGCGACTGTGAGCTTTCCTGGGAGTTCGAGGTCGCCCGCTTCCTGGTGCAACTCGCCCAGCAGAAGCGCGAACAGGCTAGATTTGCCGCAGCCGTTCGGCCCCACCACGCCGATCTTCTGGCCAGCGTGCAGGGTAAGGTCGACGGCTTCGAGCAGCGGCTTGCTGCCGCGCGCGAGCGTGAGTTGGCGGAGGGTGATCATTCGATGTCGCGACTCCCGGCACGCAGGGCGCGGAGGCACCCCGGCAAGCCCAGGCCACCCCCGGCGTTCCCCGCAGCTAGTGCCTTGGTCCTGGCCGCAGGCAGCCGCCGCGAGGGCTTGTCCGGATAAACGGCACTACTCGATTTCCTCGGCCGGATCGAGTTTGCGCGCCTCGTCCTCCAGCATCACCGGAATGCCGTCGCGGATGTGGAATGCCAGCCGGTCGGCCTTGCACACGAGTTCCTGTTCGGTCTTGCGATAGAGCAAGGGTCCTTTGCAAATCGGGCACACCAGGATATCAAGCAGTCTTGAGTCCATTTAGCTTCGCCAGGATGAAATCGATAAACGCCGGGGCCAGCTCGGCCTCGACCTGCAGCGCGTACCAGTGCCCGCGCGCAAACCCCTCGCATTTTACCGCATCCTTCTCGGTCATAAGCAGCGCTTCGCAATCGCCGAAGTCGAGATCGTTCGCGGTGTAAGCATGGTGATCGGGAAAGGCGTGATTCACCGTGGTCAAACCCAGGCGCGCCAGCTGGTCGAAAAAGCGCTTTGGATTGCCGATGCCGGCAACGGCATGCAGCTTCTTGCGCAGGAACGCCTCTGCCGGCAAGTTTTCCAGCGGGGCGGCCAGGCAGCGGAAGCTGTCGCCGCGCAGATCCATCCGGAACGAGGGATTGTGGGCTCCGGGCGGTGCCGAGTTGACCACCCAGGCATCGACCCGGCGCGATGCCGGCTCGCGCAAGGGCCCGGCGGGCAACAGCAATCCGTTGCCGGCGCGGCGCTCATCCTCCACCGCGATCTCGATGTCGCGCGCGAGGCGGTAGTGCTGCAGTCCGTCGTCGAGCAGCAGCACGTCGCAGTCTGGATGTGCGGCGAGCAGGCCCAGCGCGGCTGCGGCGCGGTCGCGGCCTATCCATACCGGACAGCCGCTGGCGCGCGCCAGCAGCAGCGGCTCGTCGCCCACCAGATCCACCGGGCTGGCGGCTGCGACCGCCATCGGCACCGCGGCGCTGCTGCGGTATCCGCGGCTGACTATGCCGGGCTTGCGGCCGCTTCTTTTCAGCGCCGCCGCCAGCCATAGAACCAGCGGCGTCTTGCCTGTGCCGCCCACCACGAGGTTGCCGACCACGATCACCGCCACCGGCAATCTGACCGCCGGCAAGGCGCCGCTGCGGTAGGCAAATCGCCGCAACGCCACCAGCAGCCGATACAGCAGGCTCACCGGCCACAAGGCCAGCGACAGCGCGCTCAGGCGATACCAGTGCTGTTCCGGAAAGCTTGCTCCCACTTCGTGCACTCCCCCGGCGAGATTCGCTGCCGCGGGTTATTTGGTCTGGGTCCGCGTCTGCGTGGCGAAGGAAATATGGCCGTAGCCGGCCAGCCTGGACGCTTCCATGACGTTGATCACAGTCTGGTGAGTAGCATTGGCGTCGGCGCTGATCACCACCACCGGATCCTTGAGTTCGCCCGCGGCGCGACGCATCTCATCCGAAAACTCGGTTGCGTTCTGGAATACCACGGGCCGGCGGTCGATGGTGTACTGCCCGCTGGCACTGACTGTGACAGTGATTTCATTGGGCCGCTCCAGCAGCTTTTGCGCATTGGCGGTAGGCAGGTTGATCTGCATTTCGGCATATTTCGAATAAGTGGTGGTGATCATCAGAAAAATCAGAATCACCAACAGCACATCTATCAGCGGGATCAGATTGATCTCCAGGTTTTCCCTGGTGTGGAACCGCTGGAAATTCATACTTTTTCCTGAAACTGCTGCGACTTGGCGGAATCGAAGTCCAGACGCTCGCCGTGTATCAGGTCGACCAGCCTGCTCGCCTGCTGCTCCATGTCCACCAGAAAACTCTCGACTTTGGCGCGGAAATGGCGGTAGAAGATCATCGCCGGAATCGCAATCACCAGGCCAAGCGCGGTGTTATACAGCGCCACCGATATTCCGTGCGCAAGCACCTGGGGATTGGCGCCGGAAGGCGCTTGCGAACCGAAGATTTCGATCATGCCCACTACGGTGCCGAACAAACCCATCAGGGGCGCAATGGTCGCCAGCGTGCCCAGGGTGGTAAGGTAGCGCTCCAGCTCGTGTGACACGGCATGCCCCGCCTCTTCGATCGCTTCCTTCATGACATGGCGCGGGCTCTGGTGGTTTCTCAGACCGGCAGCCAGCACCTGCCCGAGCGGTGAATCCTTGGAGAGCTGGTCCAGCATGCGCGGATTCACGCCCTGCTGCCGATAGGCATTGACCACCTTACCGAGAAGCTCGGCAGGCACTATTTTTTCTTTGCGCAACATCATCAGCCGCTCGATGATCAGGGCCACTGCAATAATCGAAGCGAGCAACAACGGATAAATAGGCCAGCCCGCAGCAGTGATGAGCGCAAACAATTGACTCTCCAAAAAAATATTTTTACCGGCGTCACTTTAGCTTCTGCGGGACCTTTCGGCAAGACTTACACGCCGGCTTGCGCAGACTCAATCGCATCTCTCGTGTACCATCCTTAGCGCATTGCGCCCATCCGCATCGCATGTGCCGCGACCGGTGTTTGCCAAGGCGCGCGCCAGGCTCTGCGGTGCACTAAGCTTATACACAAATTGTGTGGGTAAAGTTGTGGATAGCTTGAAGAAAAGCGACATAAGTGGAGTGCGCAAAAGACTTTTTTGCGATTGCCTATAAATTGAACCGGCTCTTTTACATATAAAAAACAGCATGTTATGGACGCCTGAGACGGAGGCCATTTGCCTATAAAGCAAGCAGGCCGCGCGCAAGGCCTTGCTGTGGATAGTGTAAACTCCGCACATGCCTTCGGAGCCAGATTTGACGCGGCTTTCCAGCCCTCTCCCCGGGGAGATTCTCAGCGTTTCCGCGCTTACGCGAAGCGTGCGCGATCTGCTCGAACATCGTTATCCGCTATTGTGGGTGGCAGGCGAAATTTCCAATTGCGTGCGCGCCAAATCGGGCCACCTGTATTTCTCGCTCAAGGACGAGTCGGCGCAAGTGCGCTGCGCGATGTTTCGCAACCGTGGCCAATATCTGGACTGGGAGCCGCGCGAAGGCCTAAGGGTGGAAGTGCGCGCGCTGGTCACCCTGTACGAAGCACGCGGTGATTTCCAGCTCAATGTGGAGGCCATGCGCCGCGCCGGCCAGGGCGCGCTGTTCGAAGCCTTTCTCAAACTGCGCGACAAGCTGGACAAGGAAGGCCTGTTCGATCCCGCGCGTAAGAAGCCGCTGCCGCTCTATCCGCGACGCATAGGCATCGTCACCTCGCCGCAAGCCGCGGCCTTGCGCGATGTGCTCACCACGCTCGCGCGGCGCAATCCCTCCGTTCCTGTCATCGTCTACCCGGCTCAGGTACAAGGGGAAGCCGCAGCGCAGCAACTCACGACGGCCGTCGCCACGGCGGCGAGACGCAATGAATGCGACGTTTTGATTCTGTGCCGCGGCGGCGGCTCAATCGAGGACTTGTGGGCGTTCAACGACGAACGATTGGCGCGCGCGATCCATGCGTGTCCGATCCCGGTCGTGACCGGGATCGGACACGAGACCGACTTCACCATCGCCGAGTTCGTGGCCGACAGGCGCGCCGCAACACCCACAGCCGCGGCCGAACTGGCGGCGCCGGCGCGCGCGGATCTGCTCGCCGAATTGCGCCGGCAAAGGCAGTCGCTGCTGCGGCAAATGCAGCTCGCACTCGACACACGGGCGCAGCGCGTGGATTCCCTCGCGGGGCGCCTGCAGAGCCCGGCGGATCGCCTGGCGGCAAATGCCGCGCGCCTGGGCGCGGCGCGCGTGCGCCTGGCCGCGGCGCTTGCGCGGTGCGCACGCAATGCGCAGTGGCGCCTCGCACAGGCGGCCCACAGGCTCGCCATGGCTATGCCGAAGCTGGACGTGCTCCAGAACCATATCGAGCGGCTGGAAACCGCGCTGCGCCGCGCTGCCTCGCAAGGACTGAGCGCGCGCGCGGAAAATCTTGCGCGTCTTTCTCTGGGCCTCACCCATCTGAACCCGGCCGCAGTGCTCGAGCGCGGCTACGCGATCGTGCGCAGGCCGGACGGCAGCGTGGTGGGCACGAGCGCGGGCCTGCGTCCCGGCGACCCCTTGGAACTGACGTTCGCGCGCGGTGCGGCCACGGTCCGCGTCGAGAAACCCCTTTGATACCGCGGACTTCGTTGCCACTGACAGTGCTTATCGCCTACAATCTTAGACCGCGTGTTCGCGACAAACAGACAAGGAGAATCCAAATGGAACATAAATTACCGCCGCTGCCTTACGCGATGGATGCATTGCAGCCGCATATCTCCAAAGAAACGCTGGAGTTCCATTACGGCAAGCACCATCAGGCCTACGTCACCAATCTGAACAACCTGATCAAGGGCACGGAATTCGAAAACGCGAGCCTAGAGGACATAATCCGCAAAGCTTCGGGCGGCATTTTCAACAATGCAGCCCAGGTGTGGAACCACAGCTTCTACTGGAACTGCCTGTCGCCCAAGGGGGGCAACGCACCCGCCGGGGCGCTTGCCGCTGCGATCGACAAGAAATGGGGCTCGTTCGCCGCGTTCAAGGAGGCTTTCTCCAAGTCGGCGGTGGGCAATTTCGGCTCGGGATGGACTTGGCTGGTGAAAAAGGCCGACGGCTCGGTCGACATCGCCAACACCAGCAATGCCGCCACGCCGCTGACCGGTGCCGACAAGCCGCTGATGACCTGCGATGTGTGGGAGCACGCCTATTACATCGACTATCGCAACGCCCGGCCCAAATACGTGGAGTCGTTCTGGAACCTGGTGAACTGGGATTTCGTCGCGAAGAACTTCGCCGGCTGATGTGGCGCTGCAGGCCCGCCCTGGCCTGAACGCGCACGCCGACAAGCGATGAAGAACCCGCTGGATTCTCTGCCGGCCACGGTTGCGTGCGGGTTTGCGCTGACTCTCGCGCTGTATCTTATCGCGCGCTACGTGATCGCAAGCTGACATGGAAGCCGTCCCGGCGCTGGCACGCTGGTTTCATATCATGGCCGGCATCATGTGGGTCGGCCTGCTGTACTACTTCAATTTCGTGCACATGGCGGCGCTGAAATCCGCCGCAGCCGACGGCAGTGCCGCAGCCATCAACCGTCACGTCACGCCGCGCGCGCTTGCGTGGTTCCGCTGGGCCTCGATCGCAACCTGGCTCACCGGGGCGGCGCTGCTCGGCGAAAATTTCACCGCCGCTTTTGCGCTGAGGCCAGGTCACGTCGCCATAGGCATCGGCGCCTGGCTAGGAACGATCATGCTGGTCAATGTATGGGCGCTGCTGTGGCCGGCGCAGAAGCAGGCGCTCGGGCTGGTGCAGGCGAGCGAGGCGCAAAAGACAGCCGCACGCCGGCGCGCTTTCCTCGTGTCGAGGCTGAACCTGATGCTGACGTTCCCGCTGCTGTTCTTCATGGCCGCCGCAGGCCACGCCGCGTCGTATTTCTGACGCGGCTCAGCGCGTGGCGGCGGAGAATCTCTCCAGGCCGCCAATCACCGCGCCGGCACCAATGCCGCGCTTCTTGAACCAGCCCAGATTCATTTCCAGGGCGTAGCGTGTCGGCCGCGACGCGCAATGGGAAGTTTCGGTCAGCGGCTGCATGTCGGCGATGTTGACGATACGCCCGCGCTCATCGATAAACGCGACGCTTAGAGGGATGAGCGTATTTTTCATCCACATGCAATGGATCGCGGACCGGTCGAACAAGAACAGCATGCCGGCGCCCTGGGGCATGAACTTGCGCCGCATCAGCCCGATCTCACGCGTCGTGGGCGTGTCCGCCACCTCCGCGAGGATCACGTAGATGTCCGCATTGAGCGCGATCGTTGGCAGCTCTGGCTGCTGCGCCATGGCGGGCCCGGAACAGAACATCAAGCCGACGAGGATCGCGCTGCGAATGTTTACCAGCGGCTGCCAGCGACTGCGGTATATGCGCTTCATGGGTCGATGCTCGCTCCGAGACAGAAACAAAAAACCGGCACCGCGGCTATGCTTGGCGCCGGTTGCCTGCGAATCGCCTAATTCGACTAGGGGGCGTTCCGGAAAGTTGCAATCTCACACGCCATAACGCACCCGAAGGCGCGCTGGTTGACAAACTACCCGCCCTCATCCTGGAGCTCGACCTCACGCCATTGGCCGGGTTCGAGGCCCTCCAGCGTCCAGGGGCCCACCGCCCAGCGGATCAGGCGCAGCGTCGGATGCCCGACCTTCGCGGTCATACGCCGCACCTGGCGGTTCTTGCCTTCCTCCAGCTTCAGTTCCAGCCACGCCGTAGGGATGTGCATACGCCGCCGGATCGGCGGGTCGCGCGGCCACAAGCCCTCAGGAGTGTCGATGCGACGCGCGCCGCACGGCCGCGTGATGAAATCTCCCAGATCCAGCCCCATGCGCAGCATCTGCAGCGCCGCCTCTTCCGGCAGGCCCTCGACCTGTGCCCAATAGGTCTTGGCGAGCTTGCGCCGCGGCTCGGTAATGCGCGCCTGCAGCGCGCCGTCGGCGGTGAGCACCAGCAGCCCCTCGCTGTCCGTGTCCAGCCGCCCTGCCGGATAGACGCCCTGGACCGGAACGTAATCCTTGAGGCAGGGGCGAGCGGCGTCCGACGTGAACTGGCACAGCACACCGTAGGGCTTATTCAAGAGGATCACGGATGCCATGGAACCGGCGACGCGCGCATTTATTTCGGCGAGACGAAAGGCAAACGCCCGCTGTTGCGGGCGTCACCTGGATACCGACACGTGGCGCTGTAAGCGCCGGCCCCTATTTGCTGCCCCAGGGCTTGATCGCTTCCTTGAGCTTGTTGTAGGCATCGAGGTAGCGGGGCCGCTTGCCTTCGTAAACCTTATCAACGATTTCCAACTGCGCATCGAGCCAGCGCGCCAGTTCCTTATTATCGGGATTGGCCGCCTTGTAAGCCTCGTTGATCAGAACAAAATGGATGCGTGGATCGTAGGGCTGTTTTTCCCCGCCTACGGTTTCGTCGCCGGCCAGCAGGCGCAGCAGCATCGCATCCGCAGACCCAAGCGTCTGTTCGTAAATCGGCGCACCCTCTATGCGGTACATGACGCTGGTCATGTCCTTGCCGTTCTTCATGGTAAAGCCCATTTCGCCCCAGACCTTGTTCATGTCCATGCCGGGCTTCACATGATCCATTACCTTCTGCCCCCATGCGCGCAACACGTCAGGCGCGTCCGCCATCAGGTCGGTCAGCCGGTCGCCATCGAGGTCGGTCGCATAGACGATGGCATTGCGCTGCTGCATCATGTCGTGCAGCATTAGGCCGAAGTTGGTATCGGAAATGTGCTCGTGGATCTCCCCGCCCCAGTTCTCCATGCCGGCCTTGAAGTCCTTGGGCAGCAAGGCAACGATGGCATTGATGTTCTCCCTGTGCTCCTCATAGGAGTCGACCGAATAGCGACGCTTGAGCTGGAACTTCGTGCCCTGCATCAGCCAACGAACGATACCGGCGTTGATCGCGTCTTCCTGGGCCTGCGTCGGCTTCGTTGCGACGCGTCCGACATAACCGGTCTCATGCACCATCTTCAGGAACAGGCGAACGGCATACGCCATCCTGACCCCCGGGGTGTTCATCTCCGAATGCACATTGCCGGTGTCGCGATCGACACGAAACTTCCTCTTGTCCTGCGAATAGGGCAAGCCGGGCATGAAACGCACGCTGGTGATCGTCCCATAGGGGCGAACATTGCAATAGACGCCTGCCGCCGTGCGCAGCGGCGCATTGCCGGACTTACCCGCGACCACCACCTTCTTGCCGTTTTCATTGACCATGAAGTCGCCGGCCGTGGACCACTTGAGCGCGGTGTAATCCAGCTTGCCGAACCACTCTAGCGATATCAGCTTCGTGTCATGGCGAAACTGCGCCATCATCGGCACGCCCAGGAACGGCAAGCCAAGAACGTCCAGCGCCATGATCGTACCATTGAGCGCAAACATGTCCGTAAACGCGTGCGCGACCGGTTTCACGTTACCGGACTGATTTCCGCCCTCCCAGATGATCGCATCGGTGAATCCCTTAGGTTGAATCTTCGATCGCTTGTAGATGTGATCCAGGTAGTTGAAAAGGTCGCCATTTTGTTCTTCCTGCGCGATCTTTAACAGGTCAAGTCGTTGGGTCATTTTGCTTCGTCTCCGTTCAGGTTTGGTCGGTCAAGCGATCGGCGCGTAACGCCGCGTCTGGAAGAGCGCACAGAACAAATTGGCAGGCGAGCTCACGCGGCATATACCCTCATGCCTGTGCCATTTTCTTCTCAGTGCATTTTGCCAATTATCTCACTTATTGCCACCGGCCAGTAGTATCACAGCCGCTTACGCTCCGAAGAAATTACGTTCCGAATAGATTCAATTGGTTGACGAGACGAGACGGAACCGCGCTTGCCAGCCAGAGCTGGAACCGTTGATCCGGTGCAGTTGTCTAAAAACGGAATTGGACCCGGATTTGAAAGGCGCGGCACGGCAATGCATCCAACCCAGGCATTTCTTCACGATCGCCGGAAGCACGCAAGCGCTCCCCGCACAAGCGCGGGATTTACTACCAACAGGAACGCGCCCATGCCGGGCGCAAAAAAAAGCCTCCCCACCCCCCAACTGCGGGCCGGATGCCGGCTGCTTTGTTACCGCAATCAAGCCCGGCGCCGGGCAGGCGCCGAATCAGGTCGCGGACTGGATGCTCGAGGCTTGCTTGCCTTTCGGGCCCTGGGTCACTTCGAACTTGACCTTCTGACCTTCTTTGAGCGTCTTAAAGCCGTCCATCTGGATGGCGGAGAAGTGCGCGAACAAATCCTCGCTACCATCGTCGGGCGTGATGAAACCGTAGCCCTTGGCGTCGTTAAACCACTTTACCGTACCTGTTGGCATAGAAACTTCCGAAAAAAGTTGCGCGGTAACCCCCTTTTGATGCCCTGGATCAATGCGGCTTCGGAGCAACGTCCCGCGCGCCGCGTGACGCCGGGGCATCAACCGTTTTTTTACTCAGTTTGCCGACACAAGTCAAGTAGCCGCGGGCCCGACCCGAACGGACTCCGGGACAGCGGCGCAGGTGAGCATTGCGCCGCGTCGCGACAGCGATTACGATTACATCAAGGCGATGCGCAATTTCGAGCGATAATACAACCGTAGGCGGGATTCCCTGCGGCGCGTTACAGTCAAAATTGACTGGCCGCAGAATCTGGCATAGTGTTCAGGTGGGTGGGCGAGTATGGCGAACCGCGGGCGCGAAGGGACCGTTTTAGAGGCTAAGAAGGCCAGGGTCAAACCGCCGCCGCTGTTCAAGGTTATGCTGCTGAACGACGACTATACACCCATGGAATTCGTGATTGTCGTACTGCAGACGTTCTTCAGTCTGAGCCGCGAACAGGCGACACAGATCATGCTGAAGGTGCACCGTGAAGGAATGGGCGTATGTGGCGTCTATCCCAAGGACGTGGCGGTTACCAAGGTAGAGCAGGTGGGCAGCTTCGCCCGTCAGCATCAACATCCGCTTCAGTGCGTGATGGAGGAAATTGAATGATTGCGCAGGAACTTGAAGTCAGCTTGCACATGGCCTTTGTCGAGGCTCGCCAGAAGCGCCACGAGTTCATCACGGTCGAGCACCTGCTGCTGGCGCTGCTGGACAATCCCACCGCGGCGGAGGTGCTGCGCGCCTGCGCCGCCAACATCGACGAACTGCGCAAGAGCCTCTCCGGCTTTGTCGCCGAGCACACGCCTACCGTGGCCGGAACCGAGGAGATCGACACGCAGCCTACGCTCGGATTCCAGCGCGTGATCCAACGCGCCATCCTGCATGTACAGTCCTCCGGCAAGAAGGAAGTTACCGGCGCCAACGTGCTCGTCGCGATATTCGGTGAGAAAGACTCGCACGCAGTGTACTATCTGCACCAGCAGGGCATCACGCGGCTGGACGTGGTCAACTTTATTTCGCACGGCATCACCAAGACGCCGCAAGCCCAAGGCAGCAAACCGGAGCAAACCGAGGAGCAGCAGGAAGAACAGGCCAGCCACGGTGCGCTTGAAACCTACACCCTCAATCTGAACGCCCAGGCCCTGGTGGGCAAGATCGATCCCCTGATCGGCCGCGAGCGCGAATTGGAGCGCGTGATCCAGACGCTGTGCCGGCGGCGCAAGAACAACCCGCTGCTGGTGGGCGAAGCCGGGGTGGGCAAGACCGCCATCGCCGAAGGCCTCGCGCGACGCATCGTCGAAGGCAACGTGCCCGAAGTGCTGGCACGCTGCCAGGTGTACGCACTCGACATGGGCGCGCTGCTCGCGGGCACCAAGTACCGCGGCGACTTCGAACAGCGGCTGAAAGCCGTACTGAAACAGCTGCTCGACAACTGCAACGCTATCCTGTTCATCGACGAGATCCACACGCTGATCGGTGCCGGCGCCGCGTCGGGCGGAACCCTGGACG
>Ga0307377_10002093_pt1 | contig 23925 bp, 10 predicted proteins | sample TR3MG_FD_202535 | JGI IMG/M metagenome (GOLD analysis project Ga0307377, IMG submission 202535) | Soil microbial communities from Risofladan, Vaasa, Finland - TR-3 | ecosystem: Environmental > Terrestrial > Soil > Coastal area > Acid sulfate soil | place: Finland: Risofladan, Vaasa | collected...
AATAAGAATTTAAACATTTATTACCGTCACGCTCTTTAATGTCTTCTTTATATTCTTTATCCTTCCAAACTTCACAGTAGGGCTCGAAGGAAATACCGCCTTTCCAAGAAGGATTATTCTCTCCAAATCTTTTAAGATCATAACATTTAACACATCTATTACCTTGCTGCCAGTGTGCCCATGAAATACTACCAACATGATTATTATCACATATATAAATTAATTTTGATACAGCATTAGTATATTTTTTTGATATTAAGATATAATTTTCTTTTTCAAAATCTTTTTTAACTTTTTCTATATCTAACCTAGCGTTGCCAGCACAATAAGGACACCTTTTACCTCTTACCCAATGGTTCCAGTCTATCTCGTGAACATGCCCGAAACTACACATATATTTAAATTTACTTCTGGCATTAACATACTTATCGGAAAGCAATTTATAACCTTCTTTAATTAATTCATCTGATATAAAATTTTTATTCAATTTCTTATTTCTTGAACAAATTGAACATTTCTTTCCTTGTTGCCAATTATTCCACCTCGTAGTATTGTTATGCCCATTCAAACAAATATACTTCAAAGGAGTTTTTGAGTTTACATAAGTATCACTTAATAAAACTGCACCTTCTTTTTCAAATTCCTTTTTTATGTAACCTACAGTTAACTTTCTCATATATTAAACGTGAAAATATGGTTTTCCTTCTGCTACTTTATATGTACAATTATCATAAGTGCATGCCCATCCCCACACTCCGCCATAATTAGTAACCTTCATGTAATAAGTGCCATGATCCTCTTTTGTAGGTAGTGGGTCAGTGTCTAATAATCCTAGCCATACTCTTGTACGATCAGAGTCAGCATTAGTATCATATGGACAGAATACCCCATCTATCCCCACGTGATTTCTAACTCTAGTGGCCAAATTACCATAGTTTGTAGTACCATAACTACACTTCCATATCAACCAATTACCAAATTTAATTACATTTGTAACAGGGTCTATTCCATTATTGTTTGCCCAGACAGTCCACTCGGCTATATCAGTTTGATGATAGGATGAATTTACCTGTGTTACAGGTCCGAAATGGCCCCTTATATCTAACCAAGCATTATTTATATTATCTGTTCTAAATGTTGTACATCTAGTAACACAACCTGTCATAATAATTAACCCCTAAAGTTATATAAATTTGTAGTTTCATTAACAACATAAGTCTTATACACAGGATTAAATGCATGAGACTCGACAGTATGTTTGCTTGTATCTATAATTAAATAGTCTTTATTTTTAAATTTAGGAACTTTATTTAACTCCGTACCGTGTGTTATAAAAGATTCAGTAAATGTTATTGTACCATCTTTATTATAAACTACTCCTTCCCAAGAAAATTTTGCTACGTACACGTTTTCAACTAAAACTAAATATTGATCAAAAAAATCCAACATTATATTATCTTTATCATTAAGTCTTAAAGCTTCGGCCAGGGCCGGTCCTGAAAAATATGCTTTAGTTAATTTACAAATTCCAGGTTGTTCATATATGGCCTTTTTCCAATGTAATTCTAGCCTATACCTATCCGATAAACTAAATTTATTCATTAATTCTCTCCTTAAATATATAGAGGCGTATAAGGCATTGAAGCACTTCCTTGACCAGTTTCACCGGTGGCCGATGTACCACCACCTACACTAGATACTACGCCAGCCTCTAATGTGTCGGCTTTACCAAACCCTCCAGCCGATACGTTACCGCTCTGAATTGTTACTTTAGTACCATCAAACGCTACTCCAGCATTGGTCGTGGCCTGACCTTCAGATATACCCCGCATAACATGTGTTGGTTCTTCATAGTTACCTGGAGGTGTGGAGTTTAAACCTTGCCACCTAGTCAATGACCAAGATTCTTGTCCTGGTAAAGCACCATCATCTTTAGAAAAACTATAACTTGATACTAACCAAGATCCAGTTAGCGGAGTTACAGATCCACCACAAACAGACGGTGCTATACTGGCTGATATTGAATTAGCATCAGTACAACTAATTGTAGGTGTTACAGGGTGAGTTGGGCCTGGAGCATATATAGTTAAATTTAAAGTCTCTGTTGGTTTATAATAAGTACGCTCAGCAGATGGAGTCCATTCACCTATACAGTATAGTCTCTGTACATTTGGATTATAGCCCCAATTAGCTGAAATTACACAAGCGCCACCTTCAAACGATACTATGGTTGCCGCGCCTATAACAATTGCCATTTTGTAATCCTCCTTTTTCTAACTATTAATAGGTTACTTAATTTTTTATATTCTTTTTGCACTCTAAATAACTGGAGTAATCACAGTCATATCTTTTTACACAATCTGGGCAATATCTTCTTTTATAATTTTCTAATCTAGATTTTATCTGCCTGTCTGTTAAATTAGCATATCCTCCCATAAGGTCTCTACTATCTTTAGCATGTCTTGCAGCTAAATAATCCGTCTTTCTTCTTGTACATCCTCCACAAGCCATAATACCCCCCCTTAATTTGTAGTAGCTAGAAGTGTTGCGTGAGTCTCAAACCAACCTTCGGTGCCGGGAATTTGATTCATACTAGCGCTAATTATATATCCAGCAAAAGATTGGCCGCCGGCTGATATAGTATCATATGTGACAAAACCAGCAGAGTCGTGAACTACTGTATATGATACAGTTACTATCCCCATAACGTTATAACTAAAGTTTAGCGATGTACAATCTATAAATTCAGTCATTATATCTGATCCTCATCTACAAATGTTGGAGCAAAAATTCTCTTGCCACTAAAAACCTCTCCACCCTTAACATTTAACCTACTAAAACTAGCTGACATTAAATCTCCGCCCTGGCCCCTAAAATCTTCACTTGAAGGTAAAGAGGTAGTACAAGCAATAGTATCTACGTCACTAACTTCTGCCATAAATGTATGTAGAACAAATCTACCAGATTGTTGGGTAGGCATTGGTGTTCCAGCTCTCAGCCTATACTGCTTCCCACTATATATAGTTTCAGCCATTATTCGCCACCATAAGAATAAATTAAAGAATAAGAAACGACAGGAATTTGACCTGGTTGAGCATCAAAACTAAAATTCTGTAAATAATATGTTCTAGATAAAACACCACCTAAAGTTATCTCAGTACCCTGGGGTGAAGTGGTAAAACTTATAGGATTTCCATTATAAGTTAAACCATAACCATTAATTTGAGCAGTTTTCATATATATAGCTGCTGGCCCAGAAGATGAACTGGCCGAAATAGATTCACAAGATGTGGGTAAGGTTTTATTTAAAGATACAAACCTATTAGCATCTCCTGAGTAAAACGATTGACCCTGACCTGAAAAAATAAAATAAACTTGATCAGCCACACAATCATATTTCCTAACAAAAGGAATGGATACTCCGGCCTTACTAGGACAACCCACCCAAACAGTTGTATCGGCATAAGCAGATAGACTTACAGTCCCAACACTAGCCCCTTCTAGTGGATCTTCTCCACAAGCCATTACTACCTCAGTAGAACAGTTAGTATTGACAGATATTATACACCCATCGAGACCTAAATCTAAATCACCTACTAATTGACAACACTCATTAGCCATGTTATAACCTCTTATTCAGTTATTGTTTCATCATCAGTAAAATATGTAGCATAAGCAGGACCACCAGCAACGATTGAAGAGTGATCGTGAATAGGTACTGCCATTATATCCACTATACCCATTTCTCCGGTTCTAGCAAAAAAATATATCTTATTTAAACCAAACTTCTTATGTGTATATATAACAGCAGGCTCCCCCTCTACAGGTTCAATATCTCCTACCGAAGTATCTACCACACCAAAACCACGAGTTAAAGACAGTGTGGTGTAACCCCCCTCAATATCTTTTACATCTCTTGTACCATAAGCAACGTAATATCCAGGAACTTTTAACTTAGCTTTCATACCTGGCAGTAAGTATAAAGATGTGCTACTAGTATTATACATTATTCGCCTCCAACAGTGTCAGGACTTAAAATCTGTGCTAAAATATCTATTGAAGATTCATTAGTCGAAGATGGTGGTTGTTTAGTATTATTGGCTTCCATGTTTGGCGAAGTACCAATATTGCCTATAAGGTTAGAATTACCTAGAGGGTCACTCCCTATTTTAACAGTCGGGGCTTTAGTATAAGCAAGTTTACCACTCTTAAACCCCTCTCTAGTAACACCAGTTATAGAAACCCACGTAGATTTAGTAGATCTACATCTGCGAGTATATTTCTTACCACTCAGTAAACTAAGAACATCAGCGCCACTCACACTTAATATGACATATTTAGGGTCATCATAACATGGAGATATTTTTGCTGCTCTACACATACCAGTAAAAATTAAATTTGTTGAGCCTTCTCCAGCATAAATTCTAACTTCGCCGCCAGTAAGTTTACCTGAGACCTGATCATGTGATACTTTTAAAGAAGCATCAAATGTAGAAACTTGACCTCTCTGTTTTCTAACATTAAATGATTGAATGTATGGTGTGGAAACACTAATACCCCCAATTTCTATTCTTGCTCTTATTTTAACTTGCTCTATAGACATATTATTACATCTCCACCGGATTGTTATGTACAGTACATTGAACTTTATCCCCAACTCTAAGTATGGCTTGAGACATATTTACAGCTACTCTTTCACCCAAACCATCTATTCTAACTTTAAAATATATATGATTACCCATATCTTGTACTATAGTACCGCCGGCTGAAAAATCTTCAGCTAACTTAAGTGCTGGGCCGCCGTCTATTTGTGCAAAATTACCAAGCGTGGTTGCACCTGCATTTACTGATACTGTATATGAATTACTATCTTGATATGAATATGTTATAGAATTTACTATACCACCGTTTGGAGCAGTTCCTCCCAACTTAACCTCAGTACCAGGAGCACATACATATGTAGCTTCTGTACCATCACCAGAATTTATATAATCGTACAGAGCTCCAGATAACTTAGTGCATTGATCTTCATCTAGAAATGTCAGTGTTAAATTCATACCATTTCCTGCCATCTCATCATAAGCTTTCTCAAGGTCAGTATCTGAAAAGTTTTGGGCAGTTGTTGGGTCATGGTCTCTTATTCCCTGTGTTAAATCTATAAGCCTACCATTAAATGCTACTGGAGCTGGTTCTTCAGTAACAACAAGAGGAGCTAACAGAAAATCAAGATCACCAGCGATACGTGTTGATTCATTGTTCCAACCGTCTGGGTGGTAAACAACTATTGATGGTGTGTTTAGTGTAACAACTGCATATATTTGTTCAACTAATATCCCTACACCTGGCTCAGTATGCAGAATATACCCTTCACCAGTAGGTGATCCTATCTCTTTATAATAGTCACACTTTGGATCTATTTTAAATTGAGTTAGTTTAGTACCATCAATCTTTATTGGATCTCCGGCCCTAGAATTATTTGAAAACACTATAAATGGTCTAGCTCCACTAGGACTATCTATATCCTTATATACTACGGTGTAATGCTGACCTTTTGTTAGAGTAAATGCTTGACTATATGATTTATTTATAATAACAATAGTATCAGCTGAACCTGGTTCTGGATTTTCAACTATTGCTTCAGAATCAGAGGGTGGCTCACCCCTTATCTGATCTATAGGTATTCCTATCACTATTAATTCATTTATATCTATAAGCTTATCCTCAACAATCCCGTTAGTAGTTTCATACCTAAATTCTTCGGGTATTATTAGTTCCACACCATCCTTAGAATCTGGGATTATTCCTTGATCATCAAAACAATGTTCATTATCTAACTGATCAGAAAACTCTGGGCGGCGCCTAAAAGTTCCCATAGGACCTTCAGTTAAAGATATGGGTATTCTAGCAGTACTCTGTTGTGTTACTGACGCACTTATATTTGTTTCCCAGCCAGGAAAATATATATATCTAGCATAGCCTATAATATTATCATAAGGATTGCTAGAATTTATCTCATAAAGATTATCTATACCATCCTCATATCTAGAATCTAAATTAGGATCATTGAACACTATAGTTGATTGCTGATTAAAATTTCCTTTTATACATTCTTTATTTATAAGTAATCCAGTATTAAAAAGTTGCCAATAACCTTTTTCTTTTATATTGTGCCACTCCACCGGTTTTCTATACGGTAACGGTTTTGCGCCCTGCACCATAACTCCACCGCATCTTTCCCTATAAGAGGCTGATTGTATTTCATAATATATATCGCCGCCAGAAAGACCAATAAAACCACCTACAGATATAAATTCTACTTTACCCTCTTCATTTACTATAGGCTCATAAATAGTATTATCACTAGCGGATGTTTCAAGTAGAGATAATTTTATTACTTGTATGGCATCCATACGCTTTATGTCTAGATTATTTAGACCGCCCCCTATACAGTTTTCATAAGGTATGCCATACTCTGTCAAAACATCACAAGCTAGGCTTCCCGAATCTTCACAAGTAACTTCTATGAAATCAGAGTCATCTCCAAAAGACTCCCAAAAATCTTTAGGCGCATCAGACATTATATATTAAATCCTCCAGTACCCACAGTACCTATTCCAGTTATATTAAGAGCGTTTTTAAGTCTATAATCTAAATCATCCATTTTAGCAGAATAATAACTATCCTTTTGCCTCTGACTTGAACCCATATTACTAATTTCACTTTTTAAATCATTAACATCTTTATTAATAACCATAAATCTTGTGTCTACTATAGAATTAACCTTCCTATCTATATCTATGGTTTGATTATTATTACCTATCATTCTAATTTTATCATCAAATTCATTTTTTATAACCAAAACTTTATTATTAACTTTATCAATTAAATCCACCATCTGGTCAAACCTTTCGCCGCCGACAGCAGCGTTAGATTGCCCAGTAACTTCTACAGTTACAGTCTGCCTTAAAGCGGAAGAAATAGCCTCTCTTAGAGTGTCGGCCGCAGAAGAAACATCTACCTTAACCGAAATATCCTCCGTAGGCATATTAACATCAACTTTCCAATCTGGCTGCTTAACTTCTATATCTTTTAAATTAGTACTATCAACACCTATAGACCAATCTGGTTGTTGGACTTGCACAGAAGGTAAAGAAGCATCATCTACATTTATTTTCCAATCAGGTTTTTCTACTGAAATGGTTGGTAAACTAGTATCATCTAATTTAACTTTCCAATCTGGCTTTTCAACAGAAATTTTTGGTAAATCAGAGTCTGCCACTTCAACTTTCCAATCTGGCTGTTTAACTTCTATGTTAGGTAAGTTAGAAGTATCTACTTTAAGTACAGTATCTTCTACTTTAAGTTCCAACTCTCTTAACATATCAACTATTGTAGTATCCAACTTTATGGTTGGCATGTTTAAAGAAGACGATATTGCCTCCCCGCCGTCAGCAAATTTAGTTGGAAGAATTACCTCTCCGCCTTTAGCAAACACCATACCAGTTCTTGGTATAACGCCACCATTATGCTTAACGATGGCCGATCTATTAAACATAGCACTAAAGAAATCAATTTCTCTTTGGGTAGGCCCTACTTCATTCTTAGAATTATTTTTTAATATCTCACTAACCAGACTTACTATATCAACATCGTCCGGTTTAGTAATTCTACTTGTAAGCTCTTTTTTAAGCTTTTCCTCATTCCCAGTACTTGCACTTGGGTGTTTTTCTGCAGCACGTTTTTTTAAAAAATCAGATCTAGGTGTATCTTCTAATTTAAATAGATAATCCATAAGCCCAGAGGTCTTACTTGCTGTTTGAGGCGTTCCTACTGTACCTATAAGAGCACTTTTATTAAATTTCTCACTTCCAGACAAAATATTGCCAAGGGCAAGGTCAACAATACCAGAAATATCAGGGCGATTTTCATCATCGAACTGAGTTTCACTGCTTAATAACATTTTAGCGCCCTTTTTTAAAGTTCCGCCATACAATGCCAGTAATGCTTTTTTCTGAAAGGAACTGCTTAAAGGATTTACTTTACCAGATGCAAACGTATTTGCTATAGCATCTAATCTATCTTTCTGTTGTACTACGTCTTTAGCCTCACTTTCAGTTAAACCAGCAAGACCACCGGCCGCTACAAGTTTATTTGTTCTATTTATTCTATCATAAATTTTATCCATAAAATATGGTGCATCATCCATATACTTAGGACGCATAGTAGGAAGAGCTTTACCAACATTACTCACCATACTAGAAGGGTCATATGAACTGTCTACTTTCGAACTTCTTAAATCATATTTAGATTGGTATGCTACTGGATCATTATCAAGATTGACTAGCTGTCTTCTACTATCAAGGCCTAAAATTGCATAGTCAGCGGGTTTACCATCAATTATATTAGATAACCTAGCACTTCTAGATTGTTCTTTTCTGCCCTCAGATTTAGCAAACTCTATACTGCGTTTTCTAGACTCAGATCCTATGGCAAAGAGTCTTTTCTTATCTAGTGACTCTCTAAGCATATCTGTATCATACTGAGCAGAAAGGCCCATGAAAGATTTTGAAACCTGTTTCTTAAGATCTTCTGGTAAAGTCTCAGTATCTACCTTACCTCTTTCTCGTTTTGTATTTAGTAATTTAGAGTTAACTTCATTTAAAACACTAATAGCCCAATCCTCTTTCTCTTTTTCTTCATCTACATCCCCGCCCGTCGCAAAGCCTGGAATTTTGCCTAAACTATTCATATAAGCTAGTTTAGGAATTCCAATTTTTTGAGCAGATGAGGCTTTTATAACATATTCACCATCACTTAAATACGCAGGTATAGAATCACTAGTCCCAGTTCCTGGGCCTATAACATTTCCGCCAGTATATTTTTTTATAGGTGTATTTTCTACTTTAAACAGATAATCCATAAGCCTAGAAAATTTGCTGCTTTCAGCACCAGAGTTACTACTTACTTGAGTTTCTTTTTTAGTCATATAGTCTGCTAAGTTTACATAGTCCTTTTTAGAACTAGAAAACATCCCTGGTGGTTTATCAAAAGAAGTTCCAAATTCTTTGTCTGCTATAGCTTTTAGTATAGCGTTAGTCTCATCTAATTTATTTACTATTGGATCTGATACGTTAGCAGTTAATTCCAGACCAGAAGCCGTGCTCATAGTTGCTTTTTTAAACTCTTCTTGTATTTCTTTTGGCATAGTTTGTGAAAATTTAACTTTATCCCACTCTGGAACACTACGTCTAACATTATATACACCAGACTTCTCTAAAGCATCTATACTTTCATTTATTCTACCAAAGGCCTCTTTACCTACAACTGATTTATTAGACTTTAATTCATCTCTGTATTCAGTTGTAGTCATAACCCTAGAAGCATCAGATATTACTTTATCCAATTCTGACATATAATTATCAACTAAAGATTTAAGCTCAGGTTTTAAATCTGGAGTTGCAGACACTCTTTGCATTAATGTCATTTGATCTTGATAAGGAGATACTCCTGCTATAAAAGCTTTATCATACCTTTGTTGTTCTCTTAGAGCAAGCTCTCTTTCCTTCTTAAAAGGTAAATCTCTAAGTTGTTGTATTATATCTGAACGTTGCTGGCCGTCTGTAGCTGTTCTAAGTTGATATTTAAGCTTAGTTTCTTCAACTTCATACCTAGTTGATCCTAAATTAGTAAGCTTAACTCCGGCCATTCTACCCATTCTCTCCTCTTCTGGAGAAACGGATTGTAAGGCGTCTGGATGAGATCCACCAACAAACATATCAATATCTTCTCTCAATTTCCTAAGGCCTGCAAACTTATCCACAGCTTCTTGTATATTAACTTCTCTTAAAGAGTTTTGTAAAGAATTCATAGCCTCAGAAAACTTATTCAAGTACATATATGCATTAGCAAAATCTTTTAACTTCTGTGAATACCTGTCTGCAGCCTCTGTTTGCTGTTCAAGAGATGTTTTTAATGCATCATATCTATCCTTTGCTTTACTTACAGCCTCACTGTCACTAGTAACATTTATAAATTCAGCCTCTTCAAGCATTCTATCGGAGGTATTACTCATGTTTCTTCTCATAGAATCCAGAACTGCAGGGCCGTCAGCATAGGCATTTATCATGGATTTAAACTTTTTACTTGATTCGGAGTATATTTTTTGTTGTGTGCTTAAATCATCCTTAGATACTGGTAAAGTAACCTCTCCTGCAAAATTACCAAGTCCTTTTTGTATTACATTATTTAAAGAGTACTTTCTGTTTATAGCCTCTGAAGAAATACGTTGTTTTTCTGATCTAACTGCAGAATAAACAGCAGCTTTATCGGCGGTTCTAGTTTCATCATCTAATTGTTTAAGTTGTATTCTAGCCTTTTCTTTGGCTGTTTCTTCATAAGCTTTAACCACGATTTTTTCATACTCTAAAATCATGTCAACTGCTTTTTTATACTCAGCATCAGTATCCTGCACTAAAGATTTAGTTATGGTTTGTACATCAGATGGTTTTCCGGCAGCCTCTGCTTCAGATTGGCTTTTATAAATATCATTTATAACTTTGACTGCTGCTTCTTGGTTTTTTTCTAGTGCTGCAACTATAGCGCCTTGCTGTTTTTCCATCTTGCTTTCTGTAGTAGATAAGGCTGTTTTATCAGCGCCTTTCTTACCAACATAATCAGCTAAAGCTACTGCTCCATAGGCAGCTATAGCCTGCTGAACTCTACTAGGACCTCCAGTCACTTGGGCGCCGGCCTTAGCATTAGCACCTATGTCTGTTAACTCAGATGAAAATTGTTTTCTTATTTCTTTACCATAATCCCCAGCCATAATATTAGAATAAGGATGGGCATCAATTACTTTCTGGGCTTCTTTTTTAGATATATCTCTAGACCAACCAAACATTTCAGCATTGTGTTTCTTAGTCATATCCTGAAATTCTTTAGAGTCCGGTCTATAACCACCTTGTTGTTTATATAAATCAGTTTTTTCTTTTCTTTGTTTTTGTAATAAATCGTCATACTTTTCAAAAGTATCGCCCTGATCTCTAAACTTCTTTACCGCCTGATCAAAAGCTTCCGGGTTTTTAAATTGAGAATCAAAACCTTCTCTAAGGGCTAACTCTGAAGCCTCCGACATCTCAGAGACTATATCCTTACTACTTTTACCAAAAGCCTCTTTAGTTTTTGCAGCAACATCTTTTGTTAAAGCCGACCCAGCATCTCTTAACCTACCTAGATCTGATCTGTTAGGAGTCTCACCAGTAGCCATTTTTTTAGCTACATCTTTAAACTCTGCTTCAAACTTCTTAGCACTATCCGGAAGTTCGTCTCCTATTATTTTAGAAGCAACTTTCATAGCTCCGTAAATTCCAACCGCACCTATATTCAAGGCTTTTACTTGTTTTTCAGTTAGACCAAAAGCCATGGCTAATTCTGAAGCTGCTACTCCAGCAGTACTTAAAGATGCTACAGTACCATAAAAGTCGGCCGATTTCTGAGCCTTTCCACGCTCTATAGTTAAAGCCTCTTGTTTTTTAACTAAATTTCTTATAGAGACTTCACCTTTTCCCTCTTTTCTTGCTTGTACTACCTGGTAGTCTAATTGCTTTATCTGGTCATCCAGCTGATCAACTACTTTATTAGTTCCTCTTTTCTCTAAATATGAAGCTGCAGCAATTGCGGCCTGAACTTTGGCCAGGGTTTTGCCGGTTACTATAGTTTCTTTACCATCATCTTCTTGCAGCTTTCTTATCTTCTGAAGTTCTTTACTATCACCAAAAGATTTCTTATCAAACCAAAATAAATTTTTCTTGCCTGGAGCTGCATCTTCCATCTTTTTTATAAACACTTCAGGGTCAATTCCAGAAAAAGCTCTTTGCTTAAATTCTTCTTTTGTAAAATCCTTAAAAACATTATTAAACAAATTACCACTTCGCCTATTACCTACTAATTTCTCGCCCTCTTTAAAACCAACTTGGGTTATAAGTCTTTTAGTTAATTGATTTAAAGTCTCGTTAGTTGCCATAACCATTTCTTGGTTTCCAGATTTTTCAGCTTTCTTTCTCAGTCCGGCAACTCTTTCAAGCGCATTGGCTGTAATTTGAGGGTTTTTAAAGCTTCCAGGGCCCAATAAATCAGCAAGGCTAGATAACTGTTTTTTTATAGTCTCAGAATCACCTTGATTTTCTAGTAATTTATCTAATCGCTCGACAGTATCAGACGTATTGGTTTCTACTTTAGAATTTATTTTTGTAAGTTCTTTAAATGGTCCGGACGAATCTGACTCTTTAGCTACCTGCTCTATAAAACCACCAAGCTTGCTTTTATCCAAAGAAGCACCTGTAGCTTTTGCTAGATTTCTTATACTTCCAGTATCAACTAAAGCTTTTCGTATATCATCTAATCGGTTAAGTTGATCATCAGAAATAGTTGAAAGTGTTTTTAATCTACCAGCCATTTGCCTAGCAGGAGCTGAAGATCTCAAAAGCATTTGTCTAGGTGTAAGCTCATTAACTTTAGACACTCCAGTATCGTAATCGGCTATATTTTTAGGCACACCTTTCATTAAACCGCTTGTCTCTTTCTCAACTTCAAATCTTCGCTTAGTTATACTTAAGGTTTGCTTTAAAATTCTTTCGCCGGCTGAAAATTCCTTCATAAGATCTACAAAAACTGCATGAAACTGAAGAACTACTTGGTTATTTTTAAGTATTGTAAGAAGTCTATTTATAGACTCATACATATCCTCACTTATAGAAGCATCTCCTGTCTCAATACCTTCTAACTTAAGCTTTTCTACTTGCTCTAACCTAGTTTTAAGCTCATCCATAGGTTTAAAATAAAAATTTTGTATATCTTTAGTAAAAGACTCTGCTCCAGGGACTGGGCCATAACCAGTGCCAGGCTTAAATCCAAAGTTACCTTGAAGAAGTGTTGTGGTAGGTATTTCACTAAAAAATCTTTCGCCTAAATTAAAATCTTTTTTAAAATCTTTCGCCGTTATACCAACTAGGCCAGCAGAGGCGCCGGCGACGAAGGTATTTAAAGCATCCATTCTGTAGGTTAAATCTTCTTTTATTTTATCTGCAGGAAATATATTTTCAATGAGTGGTTCTATTGAGGATAGAGGTCTTTCTTCTAATTTTAAAGTTTTAGTATTTACATATTGAACTACCCAATTAAATACACCATCTGTAGTTTCTTTAAGCTTCACTATTGCTTGTTTTCCGGCTATATTGTAGTTCTCTACTATACCATCATCCATTAGAGTAACAATATCTCCAGACCTAACTTTAACTTTATTTTTATCTAAAGAGCCACCATAACCGAGAGCATCTACTATATTATCAAAAATACCACTCTTACCAACTTCTTTTTTAATAATACCTGCTGATTCTAAATTTGCAGCAGTAAATTCTTTAGAAACATCAAGAACTCCAGCTAAGCCAGGATTAAGTGCTGTTAGTATCTCCTTACCCATTATATCTTCTGCTTTAACGTTAGGAGCTAGTTTAAACTTAGGGTCTACAGTCAGTTTTAATTCATATGCTTTTCTTAAAACAGGTGAAGAAAGAAGTTGTTCTATTTTTTTAGGGTCTAATCCCTTTAAACTTGAAGATGATATTACTGTATTATAAACTCTATCGAAATCTGAGTATGAGTCTTGGAAAGCTGTTCTTGCTTTTCCTAAAACTTCCTGTAATCTTTTTATATCTATATCAGCAGCTGTTGATAGTGGATATTTTTGCTTTAAGTTTATTCTTTTATTTAAATCATCGGAAGCTAGTTCTAAAGCCTTAGCTGGGTTAATTTTTATATTCCTAGCTATCAAGTCACCTATTACAGGAAAAGACTCAGCAAGTTCTTTTATAGCTACTTTAAATTTTTCAGGGCCTTCTGTTTCAGTTAGATCAGTTATAAACTTATCTAATACACTTATTTCAGTATCTATGCCTTTCAGAGTACTAAGTCTTTCAAGTTCTTTTAGATAAGATTTGAAACTGCCTGTAGATTTTAAAACAGCATTACCTAACTTATCATAACCAACGACTAAGCCTAAATTACTTTCAGCAAGTTGGTTAGATAGTACAGTTACATCTTTTTGTACTTTCTGCATTCCAACTAATGGGGCTTCATAAGTTCCAAGCTCTAACCTTCTCTTACGTACATCAGGATCTCCAGCTTTTTTTATGTCTTTAACCTTATCTGATAAGGTGTCATAACTTTGTAATAAGTCTCTAACTGACTTAAGGCTATCTTCGTTGGATCTTCTAATACCATCTATAGATTTTTCAAAATCTTGGGCTGATGAGGTTAGCTTTTTAAATTCATCATACGCAACTTTTAGGCCGGGAGCTAAAGCAGCTACAGTAACAGCCAGTGGGGCTATAGATTTAACAAGTCCAGTATTTTGTGTAGTGAAATCCTTTAACACTTTATGGCCGGCGGCGCCTACATACTCACTAGAAGTATCAACAACCTCACCAACTATAGAAGTTGCCATACCAACAAGCTCTCCACCAAATCCTAATATTTTACCACCCAATTTACCTAACGCTTTTGGGCCGCCTTTAAATGCAGATTTAAACCCTTCGCGGCCTAAACCACGTTCTGCAGCCTTACCTTGTAAACCAGATAATATATCCTTAGGTTTAAGTACACTACCTCCAGTTATTAAAGAACCAGATATGCTAAGAAAATCACCAACAGATTTGGTAGTTTCGCCTACAGACTCACCAAACTTACCAGTACCTACAAGCATACCACCAATCATCTCATTATAAGATTGACCAATTTCCTTAGTTATATATAATATCTTACCTAAAGAAGAATGAAAATCTGATATCTTAGAGCCTTGTTCTAAATCCCCTATCTTTGTCAGAGTTTTTAGGCCAAATACATCATCCTTTTTACCTTTACCAGTTATTTCATATTTAGTTATATCAAATTGTTTTGCAAAACTATTACCAAACTCACCAAAAGCCGAACTTCCCTTAGATATAGTATCCACTATACTATCTATTATAGGAACTCCCTTAGCAAAAGCACCAAACATCAACAGCAATCCAGTAGTAGCTATCTTGATTGGAGCTGGAATAGCAGTAATAGCCTCTATAACATAGGTCAGAGACTTTAAACCAACTTTAAATGTAGGTAAGATTACCTTACCTAATTCCATTTTTAATTCAGTAGCTGCTGCCTTAGCTTGTTCCATCTGCTTGGCATAAGTCTTCATTACTTCTAGATTACGTCTTTCAGCTGAACCCTTGGAATTAGTACTATTTCTAATACCTCTTAAGGCTTCATCCCATTGATCCATTAAGACTAACAATGCGTTATATTGTCTAGTACCACCGACAGATTGAGCTATATTAAGTTTTTGAGCTGAGGTTAAATCTTTCCACTGGCCGGCCAAATCACCAAGAATATCAAAACCAGATCTCAATTCTCCAGAATCTGTTATGGTAGTTATTGGACTAGGTAATTTTGCTAAAGTTTTAGGGCCTTCTTCACTAAACAACCTTCTCATTATAAATCTAAGAGAAGTTCCTACTTCTTTACCAGATTGTCTTGTAGTGGCCCCTATAGCTGCTACTATACCATTTAACTGATCAAAAGTAAAACCAGCAGTTTTAGCGGCAGCCGCTGATTTTTTAATAGCATTAGCCATGTCTTCGGCTGTAATAGCATGCTTAGCTTCTACTTCAGACCACGCATCTAAGAACCTCATAGACTGTTGGCCTTCTTCTCTAAAAACCTTCATAGCTGCAGTTAAGGCTTCTGTAGCCTCTTTAGCATTAAGTGTAGTAACGTTAGATGCAAGTGTTGCTGTCTGGGTTCTATCTATAACATCTTCTTGTGCCAAACCTTGTTGTGCAAATACCTTCATAGATTTCAATACTTCCGTTACAGGAACGCCATACTGTTTACCCAATCCGGTTGCGGCCTTAGACATTTTACCAAAATCTGTTTGTAGTGGGTTCATGACCATTCTAAGATTAGCTATACCAGTCTCTACATTAGTAAGTTCATCTAGTGATCTTCCTAAGTAAGCTACCCCACCATAAATAAGTCTAGATGCTGCACCCCACATTATAACCCTTCTTGTTGCATTAGCAAAAGTTGGGCCGGTCCGTTGCATTTTTTCTATAAGGTCTTGCTGTTTTTCTGAAAATACTCCTATTTTACTACCACTACTTAGAACTGCTTCACCATATTTTCTAAAATGATGGCTAACATTCTTTATAGTTTCGCCGGCGGAACCCATAACTTTTTCCTGATAAGTAAAGCGTTCACCTACTTTAGGACCACCAGCTTCTGCAGCCTTACTAAAATATGCTCTTGTTGATTGTATATTTCTAGCATGTAAGGCTTCTTGAACGCCGGGACTCTCAAATTTTGGTACAGGTATTATACCCGTCTGACCATGCTTATTAACCCCACCACTTAAATCCATGTGAGAGTACATACCTTCCATACTCTTTAAATATTTTACTATACTTTCTATATTCTTTTTTTGTTCAGCGTTTAATTCACCAGACTCTTTAAGTAATTGTTGTAAGGCCTCTCTAAGCCTAGTAGCTCTTGAAGATAGTTTATCAAAATCCCAAGCTTCTAGTATCTCTGGGCCTAGCCTGCCGAACTTTTCACCATCAGCAAGTATTTTAGCCATAGACCCCTGCATGTCTGATAATTCTCTGAAAATATTCCTAGCACTGGCGGCAGGAGATGTGAGTTTAGTATTACCTAATCCTTTGGTTATACCTTTAAATGTAGAAATTAACTTCTCATCATCACCTAAAGGTTCTCCTATCTTTCTGTGGATATCCTCTGGGCTCATATATACACCAGACGCCTTGGCAAGGCCAGGGTATACAAATCTCTTCTGATCTGTATAAATATCAGTTCTCTTACCTAAACCTCGTTTTATAAACTCTTGGAATCTATTTACTCTTCTCCCAAACTCACCATAAGACTGGTTAGCTTCTCTAGTATCCCCAGATTTTTCAAACTCTCCCATCTCCTGCTCGGCTTGAGCGGCTCTATTGATCATGTAGTCGCCTACAGCTGCTCTGTATAGCTTCCAAGCAATCATGAAATCTTTACCAGTAAACTTTTTACCACCTAAAGCAGTAGGGTCGGATTCATATATCTCTTTTAATTTATTTGTTAACTCTATAAATGCTTGATAATTTGGACCCTCATCTGGAACACTACCAATAGAACTAGATATTTCTTTTGGCATTCCAACCAAAGACTCATCATCAACACCACGCATTTTATGATAAAGTTTAGCCTGATCGTGTAAAGTTTTTAAGTTTTCAAACACGGACTCAAGATCATTGCCTGAAGCTATATTTGGTGGAGTTAAGTATTTATCACGATCTTGTGGTGTAAGTCTCTCAAACTTACTTTTAGTTGCCATAGCTTCTGCTCTGTCTCTTACCTCACCAGTTCTACCTTTAAGTGAATCCTCAGATCTGCCTACTATAGTACCAGTAGCCCCACGCTTACCTTGGTATGACGAGATTATAGTCCGCATAGACTCGTCCGGCGGCACAACCCAATTAGGTATTTCTCCACTATCACCTATTACAGATTTTAAGTCCTCACTAACTTTTTCCAGTTGGCTGGCTGGAGATCTTTCTGTATTTTGAGTTAATCCAGAACCTATCAGGACTCTAACGTTTATAGTAACACCAGAATCAGCACTTACTATATGTACTGGAATTGGACCGTCCCCTCTTCCAATTATACCTGGAATTCCGCCCCTACCACTACCACCAACACCACCACCCGTACCTGAAGAAGATTTCAATCTTTCCCTTAAATCATTAAAAGATTTTTCTCTTTGAGCATCATATGCAGATGAGGCAGTAGCCTTACCTTCACTTGGAAAAATATCTTTTAATACTCTACCCTCGTAACGTTTTGACATTAAAGCCTCAGTTACTCTATCAAGCTGTCTTAATGCCTGGGCCTTACCTACCATATTATCAACAAAATCTTCTACTTCCGACTCAACTTTTTCTTTACTAAGCCCTAGGTCTTTTAGTTCAATATTTTTAGTCTCGGAAAATATCTGGGATGTATTTCTCTGGATATCATAAAGTTCAGTATCACTTAAAGCTGGAACCCCTGCTAAATCAGATAATCTATCAACCTCTTCAGAAACTCCCTTTTTCATATTTAAAACAGAGTTAGCAAATGAGGACACACCTTTTCTAGAAAGAACACGCTCAGCAGTATTTATAGATTTAGCTGCACTAGGATCATAACTTTCTTTTACAAGAGTAGTTACATACTTTTCTATTTCAGCCTGCTGTTCATTTAACATATCTATTGTACTACTTATCATATCTGAATAAGCACCAGACTTAGCCCCACCAGTAGAAAACTCATTTAAATCTATTAATATATTTGCTGCAGTAGCTTTAGATCTCTTAAACTTATCTTTTTCAGTATCACCTAAGTTTTGTAAATCCCTACTGATAGGTATTTCTCCAAACCTAGCTTTATACTTATCATATTCTTTTTTAGGATAAGAAGATGAAGTTCTTTTGTAGTATAGTGGATTCTGGTATTCACTTATATCACCCTTTATATCAATACCCTTTTTTGACATTTGACCAGACACAGCCATACTGGCCCAATCCTCTAAGTTACCGCTAACTGGTGGTAAACCTCTTCCTGGCTGTCGACGTTTTTTATCATCCCATTTCTCTGCCTGCTTAACTAGACCTTCTACAGCTTCTTTTCTTATCAGTAAAGACATTTCCTCTAAAAATCCCTTAAATCCTAGCTTATCCACCATAAGTTTAATTAGTTTTTCTCTAGAACTATCATCTAACTGAGACTCGTCTTCACCTCTTGAGGAAATTACTTTTCTAGCTTCTTCAAATATTTCTGACGTTGGTAACTCTCCTAAGCGCATCCTTATAGCACTAGCACTATCCTCAGCAAAAGCATTTAAATCAGAAAAACTTTTTTCTTTATTCTCTCCTGAAATTTTTGACCATAATTCTTCTGCACCTTTGGGACCTCTAGTTAAATGACTTAGCATTTCACCAGCAACTGGCTTTTCGCCCGCGTGCTTAACATCCATACCTTTCTGGATACCAAAACGTAGCATCTCATTAACCATAGTATGGAACTCTTCTTCTGGATTTCCACCTAAAGCCTTAACATTAGGAAATCTTTGCTTAAAGTAATCACTAGATTTTCCTTCAGAACCTATAAGACCACCACCAAACCCGGCGGTAGATTCTGCCAACCTATGTACTCTATACATACCCTCAGTTTCCGGACCAGTGTGTATTTTAAATAGTTGAGCCTCTACAGTGTCCCCAAGTTTCTTTTCATAAAGTTGTTTTTTAATACCAGATTTAAGTTGAGACAGTAGATCAGTATATCCAGTTTCAAATAGACGCATTATGCTGTCTATATATTCGTCTGGATTACCTTTATCCATACTATCTATTTTACTCATTATAGCAGTAATTGTATCGGAAGCAACATTTGACTCTGACAGAACATCTTTTATTACATTAGAAATATCGCCTGTGTCTTTTCCACCATGCATAACACCCATTGCTTCTCTAGAAGATAAATATTCCAAATCTTTTGTTAAAAATGGGCTTTTCATAAACTCAAAACCCTTACCAGCCGGGAATTTCTTCTCAAAAGCTTGCTGAGCCTCTCCAAAAACATAAGGGCCTGTAGTTTTTACTTGAGCCCCTTCTGCTAAAAAGCGTTTCATGAAAACATCTTGTGTTCTTATATCTCCACCTGAGTCAGTCTCATGAAATCTTTTAAAATGGGCTTCTATATCTTTTCTAGCAGCAGCAGTTTTAGCTGAATGTATTTCTATCTCATCACCATCAAAGTCTAATTTTTGAGCCTGAGCTACATACTTTGGAATTATACCAGAAATTGCTGAATTAAGCTCACGTATTAATAAGGATAATCTTTCAATATCTTCTGGTGCTCCACCTGTTTTATGCAGTTCTTCTCGCTCAGCCATAGCACTATTTATACGACTTTGTACATCATCAATAACTTTAGAAATTCCCTCAATACCTTCAGGAATTCCAGGAACAACTAAAGCATTTTTCTCTAGAGCTCTGCCAGACTTATCACTATACATACCCTCTTTTAGAAGTTTAGGTTTAAACGGAGATATGGAGGATGAACCAGTAAACGGAAAACGTATACTCTCTATATAAGGAACTAGTTCATCTTGTATATACTTAGGAATACCAAGTTCAGAAGCAGTTTCAGGAGCCGCATTTAATTTTTTTATAAACTGTAATAAATCATATAAAGTACCCTCTACTTTTTCCGGAGACTGTGCAACAAGATTGTTTTTCTTATCTACATTAAACTTTTTAATAAACTCTAATGGAATTTTCTTAGCAAAAGACTCGGGTACGCCTATTTCATCCTGTTTTAAAATAGGAACTCCTATTTTTTGATAGTTATCTATGGCTTTACCGTGTTCTTCTGCAACTACTCCTAGTTGGCTTATCTGCCCAGAAAAATTTTCGCCATAATCTCTTTCCATCAATGATAATTTGTTGGAAAATTTATCTATATCTTTTCTTTTATCAACAACAGCAGTTACTGCTTTTCCCATTACAGCTGGTATTTTTCTACTAAAGAATAGTTCATCTATAGAACCACCTTTTCCTAAAGACAAATCAGCTAGTGTAGAATAATAATCTATTTTAGCTCTCTGTAAAGAAGATACCCTATTATCTAAAGTTTCTTTTAACACATCAATACCAAGACCTTGTGCAAAAGTATCTGCTTCGCCGGCGTCTATTGCTCTAGTAAGACCTGAAGGGGCGGCCTTCTGTACGTCAGTACCACTATTTTTTCCTACAAGTAAATCGGCCATGGTTCCAATAACAGTGGCCATTCCTTCTGACCGAGTCATTTGGTGATCATACTTAGGAGGAGTATAACCACCAGCCACCTTCGTCATCTGCTTCTCATAAAAACCAGGTTTGTCTGGATCTAAAGGATTACCAAATATATACTCTTTTTCACTTCGGCCGCCAGTATTTATAAGTGCTGTGCTTGGAACTTGATCGGATAGGGAGGCAGAAAGCTTGTTAATCATATTCTGTAAATAATCTTCAACCTCAGATTCTGGTTTTCCTGATCTAGCCATATTCCAAGAATCATCTACCCAATCAGCAACTATAGGAGCAATTTTTTTCTTTACTGCGTCTCCTTCTAAAACTTTACCAGGAGAATCCATAAATTCTTCTAGTTGCTTAGCCATATTAACTATATGGGTAAGACGCCTCGACAACTCATCCATACCATGCTCACCAGCTATTAGTGGTTCAGGGTATGTTCCCCTAGCTAAAGCGCCAGGTACATATAAGCTCTCTTTTTTAGTTTTGCCAGCTTCATCATACATTCCAGTAGGTATTTTAAGGTTGAACGCTTCTGGATATTTTTCAATATCTAGTATTGTATCAGAAAAACTTCTAGGATTTCTAACTTTCTCACCGGCGACATTCATATATTTTTTGCCATGGACTCCGGTTGAAAGATCAAAACTTTCTAGTTCTGAGACATCTACAGATTTAAGGCCTTTAGTTATATTCTGATAAATTTGTGAGTCTTCATCTTGTATAGTCTGCAAAGCTTTCAGATATTCCCAATGCTTCTTAGCATTTGTACTTAAACTAGATTTAACTTCTTTAAGTAACTCTGATTGCTCTCCAAATACAGTTGAATAAGCAGAAAATGCTGGAACATTTAATCTAGCACCTTTTTGACCACTTTCTATCTGACCTTTCTTCCATGCAGGATTTAAATGTGGTTCTTCTACAATCTGTAAGAATTTTTCTCCTACAAGTCCTTTTCTAGGTTCGCCGGCCTTATTCTTACTACCAAATTCATCTAGAACTGTAGAATAATAGCTTGATGCAGCTTCTGTGGCTGCCGCTCTCTTAGCTAACAACGCTAAATCTTTATTCTTTTGATCCTTACCACCTAAAGCTTCTTCTAACGAACCCTTACCACCAAACATTTTAAACAACTCTGGCTCAAGCTCTGAGGCACTCTTTCCAGAACCTGTATATCCTAAAGCACTTGAGTATTCAGACAGACCTCCTTTTTTTAACAATCTTTCATAAGAAGGTTGATTTAACTGCTTTAGTGTAGTTACTCCACCTTCACCAACCCCTGCCAAATTACTAAATATTGATTCTAAAAACTCTGTCTGAAGCCCACGTTTTGCTGCACCATATGAACTAATACGTACATCTATAGGTTTTAGTTCAAACATATCTTTTTCAGATTTTCCAAGTGTAGATGAGTATTTTGACTTTATCTTGCTTATTCCACCAACTCCTAGTTCCGGAGCTGGCTCAGAGAAAACTTTCTGCCAACTAGAAGAAAAATCCTCATAAAGTTTTTTAGTTTTTTCTGCCTCATCTTTAGAAACTATATCAGTATCTTGAAAAAGATCTATTATAAATTTGTTTCCAGAAGCTATAAGATCTTTTTTTAAATCAGGAAGAGCATCACCAACCAATTCTGAAGCTAAAGCCCCAACACTTTTTGGAGCAACTTGATACCCAAGGGTAGCCTCAGGATCTACCTTAATATTTTTACCGCCATATTGAGAAACAAGATCAGCTAAACCCTGAGTTTGACCAGTAGGGGTTATACTAACTCCCTTAGAACCATATCTAGTAGTAAGTTTTCTACCAAAATAATTCATAAAAGTTTCAGCTAATTTAGCTTGTTGTACCTCAACACTCTCACCACGTACTACAGATATAGCCTTTTGAACATCTTCTATGAGAACTTTATCGGCGCGACCTTCATAAGATTGAGGTACACCTAATATTTTCATATATTCTCTAGCTACTTTAGTTATTTCACCTTCTTTAATATCAGTAATACCAGTACCCATAGCAAGACCTTCAGAAGTTGAACCAGATATTCTACCTTTTGGGGCTGGCTTAACTAAAGTACTTACAGCAGTAGTCATTGCTTTTGCCAATTTACCAGATATTACTATCTGATCTTCAAAGTTAGATGATGTGTTTCTTAGCTCAGCAACTACATTATAACCATAACCTTTGGAACCATATCTCCCACTTTCTAAAAGAGCTCTTTCTTTTTCAGATCTTAGTTTTGGGGTATCTATGCTTCCAGTAAGATCTATCATGGCATTTGTTACATTAGAAATATTTCTTCCGGCTTGTTGAAATTGTTGAAATGGAGCCAAAGAAGTTAAATCTTCAGCATACATTTTAACACTTGTTGCATTAAGTGTTTTTAGATAATTTAAACTACCAGTCCCACCTTCAGTTCTATACTCTTCTACTCTACCGGCCTGAGACTCTGGTATACCTAAACTTGTAATTCTTTTTATTCCTGCCGGAAGTGCATCAGAACCAAGGGTTTTTTCTATCCTACTAAGAGTATCGTTTAGTTCTAAATTAAGATCTTTTATAAGTTTTTTCTGTTCATCTATGCCTAATTTATCATCTCCAGTCGCAGTGTAAAAGGAGCTTCCTCTTGTAAGCATATTAACAACATTTTCTTGGTGGTAACCTCTTCTAGGTCTGTTTCCCTCTATTAATGGTAAAACTCCTTCAATCTCACCTATAGCTTTCTCAAAATTTCTTATAGAACGCTCGTATTCTGGTTTAGTGCCTAAAGTCCCTATAGGAGATTTTGTTCCTTCTCCTTCTCCTTTAAGAACCTGGCCCATTATATCGTACACATTTTGAATTTCTATTTTATTTAAATTTTTTACAACATCATAAGCTGAAAGATTAAGCTGCTTCATAATCTTTACAAATTCAGGAAATACTTGTTTATCAGCACTTAAAGAATCGAAAGCACTTATAGCTTCGTTTATTTTCTTTTCATATTCTTCAGCCTTAGGACCTC
>Ga0307377_10002096_pt1 | contig 23911 bp, 13 predicted proteins | sample TR3MG_FD_202535 | JGI IMG/M metagenome (GOLD analysis project Ga0307377, IMG submission 202535) | Soil microbial communities from Risofladan, Vaasa, Finland - TR-3 | ecosystem: Environmental > Terrestrial > Soil > Coastal area > Acid sulfate soil | place: Finland: Risofladan, Vaasa | collected...
GTGCTCGACACAGTACTCGATGTGCCTGTAGGCCCAGAAGGGCTCGGTGCCGTCCGGCCCGTAGCCGGTGTCCGGCACGTCCGGGAAGTTGCGGGGGTCGGCGGGGACATAGTCGGCGAGGCCGTCCTCGCCAACGGGATCGGCCATCGAGCGGGCCATGTAAACGGCCATCTGGTCGCGGGTGACGATCCCAGCCGGCTGGTAGAGACGGATCGTGGCGCCGGGGTTGTTGGGATCGGGATAGACGTAGCCGGACGAGACCGTGTGATCGACGCAGGCCTGAATTGCCGCGCCCGCCCAGTAGCCTATTGGGACATCCGGGAACAGCTCGGGGGCCGTCGTCATGTCATCCCCGATTCGCACCCAGCCTTGGGCGCGAGCGATGTAGACGGCCATCTGCGCCCGGTCGACCGGCCACTCACCGTGGTACTGCCCGTCATCGTAGCCGCTCACGATGCCGGCGTTCACACAGGCTGCGATCTCGGCCGAGGCCCAGTATCCTTCCGGCACATCCTCGAACATCTCAGAGAGTATCGTCACCGTGACGCTGTCGGCATCGCTCTGCCCTAGATCGTCGGTAACCGTGAGGGTATAGGTGGTGGCGCTCGCGGGCGAGACGGTGGGTTGAGCCAGGTTCGGATTGCTCAGGCCGGTGGTCGGTGACCACGAATAGGCATACGGTGCGACCCCGCCCGAAGCCGAGCCCTGAAGAATCGCCGATCCTCCGGAAGCGATCGTCGTGTTCGACCCGGCCTCCGCCATGACAGCAGTGGCGATCGTCACTGTGACGGCATCAGTATCCGTCTGCCCGTAGTCATCAGTCACGCTAAGCGTGTAGGTCGTCGTGCTCGTGGGCGAGGCGACAGGCTGCGGTGCCGAAGCATCGCTCAACCCCGCAGTCGGGGACCAGGAGTAGCTGTAGGGCGGCACCCCGCCCGAGGCCGCGCCCTCCAGCGTCATCGAATCCCCAGGGGTGATGGTCTTGTCCGGCCCCGCCTGCGCGATCACCCGGGGCAATACCGTGACCGTCACCGTGTCGCTATCTGTCTGCCCAAGGTCGTCGGTTACCGTGATTGTGTAGGTGGTAGTGCTTGTGGGCGAAGCCACGGGTTGGGCGCTGCTTGGGCTACTCAGCCCCGTGCTCGGCGACCAGGAGTAGCTGTAAGGCGGCAATCCGCCAGAGGCCGCGCCTTTCAGGGTGGTCGATTCGCCGGAGGAGATCGTCCCGTCCGGCCCTGCTGCCGCCACCACCTCGGAGGCCACCGTCACCGTCACCGTGTCCGCATCCGTCTGGCCCAAGTCGTCGGTCACGATAAGCGTGTACGTGGTGGTGTCTGTAGGCGAACCTGTCGGCTGAGCGATGTTGGGATCGCTCAGCCCAGCGCTCGGTGACCACGAGTACGTGTATGGCGGCAGCCCGCCGGAGACCGAGCCTTGAAGAGTGGCCTGACCTCCTGCCGCAATGGTCTTCGAAGGCCCCGCCTCCGCCACCACCGGGGGCACCACGGTTACAATGACGGTGTCCGTATCGGTCTGCCCGAGATCATCAGTCACGGCGAGCGTGTAGATGGTGGTGCTTGATGGCGATGCAGTGGGCTGAGCCTTGGCGGGATCATCCAAGCCTGTGGTGGGCGACCAGGAGTAGCTGTACGGCGGCAATCCGCCGGAGGCCGAGCCTTGCAGCATGCTCGACCCGCCGGATGGAATGGTCTTGTCCGGCCCCGCTTCTGCCACTACCGGGGGTACCACGGTTACGATGGCAGTGTCCGTGTCGGTCTGGCCCAGATCGTCGGTTACCGTCAGTGTGTACGTGGTGGTGCCTGTCGGCGATGCCACCGGCTGGTCGATGTTGGGATCGTTCAGGCCCGTGCTCGGCGACCAGGAGTAGCTGTAAGGCGGCAGCCCACCGGAGGCCGACCCGTGCAGCACTGTCGATCTGCCAGAGGCAATAGTGCTGCCTGATCCAGCTTCCGCCACAACAGCACTCGCCACCGTCACCGTGACGCTGTCGGTATCCGTCTGCCCCAGATCATCGGTCACAGTGAGTGCGTATGTGGTCGTGCTCGTCGGCGAGGCGATAGGCTGTGCCTCGGTGGGATCATCCAAGCTCGTGGTCGGCGACCAGGAGTAGCTGTACGGCGGAACTCCACCTGAGGCCGCGCCTTCCAGGTCGGTCGATCCGCCGGAGGCAATGATGCTGTCCGAACCGGCGTCGGCCACGACAGCGGTGGCGACCGTCACCGTTACGGTATCAGTGTCGGTCTGCCCGAGGTCGTCGGTCACGGTGAGGGTGTACGTGGTAGTGCCTGTGGGCGAAGCCGTCGGCTGGGCGATGTTCGGATCGTTCAGCCCCGTGCCCGGCGACCAGGAGTAGCTGTAAGGGCCCAGCCCACCGGAGGCCGACCCTTCCAGCACGGCGGACCCGCCGAAAGCGATCAGCCCGTCCGAACCGGCCTGTGCCACGACAGCAGTGGCCACCATCACCATCACCGTATCGGTGTCGGTCTGGCCGTAATCATCGGTCACTGTAAGCGTGTAGGTCGTCGTGCTCTCGGGCGAGGCGATAGGCTGAGATGCCGAAGCATCGCTCAGCCCGGTTGTCGGCGACCAGGAGTAGACGTATGGCGGCACGCCGCCGGAGGCCGATCCATCGAGCATGACCCCATCGCCCGCGGCAATGGTCTTGTCCGGCCCCGCCTCCGCCGCCACCAGGGGCAGCACGGTCACCGTCACCAAATCGTCGGCAGTCTGCCCCCGGTCATCGGTCACTGTGAGGGTATAGGTCGTCGTGCTCGCAGGCGATGCCGTGGGCTGAGCCTCCGTGGGATCATCCAAGCCCGTTGTAGGTGACCACGAATAGCTGTAGGGCGGCGTCCCATCGGAAGCCGATCCCTCCAGAGTCGCCGAGCCTTCCGCGACAATCGTCCTGTCCGGCCCCGCATCCGCCGACAACGGAGGGATTGACGTGTATATGTAACCGAGATTCTTGATTCCCTCGACCACTTTCTTTAGATACCTGAGGTGAAGGTACGGGTGGAAATAGGAGCTTGCCCATGCATCCCGAACGACGCGATTCTTCTTGGCGGCGTCTACGATCTCGGCGGGCAAGCGCGCCGGATAGTCGTAGAAAGGAAGCGGCTCGACATTGCCGAGGTTCTCCGGCATGATTCGCTGCCCGTAGATGTCCTGCTCGATCGGATAGGGGTAGAACTGCCCCAGGAAGTCGGGAGTGGATGAACTGAAGTAGAGGATGCGCCCGCTGTGGAGATCGAAACGGCGACCGAACTCGACGGAGTCGAGCGCCGAGGCCACGTAGTGGGGCGTCTCCCAGGCCACCGGCGAAAGCCCGCAGGCCGACAGCTCGCTCAACCCGCGGTCGATGCGGTCGTTCACCCAAGCGACCGAGTCCTCCGGCACAGGGCCGATAAGCTCGGTATGGCCATCCTCTTCGTTCCACGAGGAGAGAAAGAACTCGCAGTCGTCGCCGGTCAGGCCGTTGTAGGGGTTGGGGGCCGCGTCGTACTGATGGGTGTAGCCGTGGAGAATGATCTGGCCGCCTCGGGCGACCATGTACTGAAGCGCGCTTACGACCTCGGGCGACTCAGAGAGGCGAATTTCCTCGGGCACCCCTCCGTTCTCGACCCCGAGCGGGTTCGCATACATGGGGATGACTGCCACCTGGAACGGGACATCCTGGGAGTAGAGGTAATCGGCGATACGCGTCAGATCCGTGGGATCGCACGTCGGATCGACATCCTCGATGCGGATCAGGGCGCGACGGCTGGGCGCATGGTCGATGCCGACGATATCGTGCAGCAGGTCGCAGAAGACGAGATAGCGATCTTCCTCCGAGACATAGGTCAGGGGCGTGTCGGCGAAATACCAGAGGTTCCCGGAGTGGACGACATATGGAGTTGAAGCCCCTCCCTCAGGATGCGTGTCCGGCCGGTAGGCGACCGCTTTCACCTCGGCCTGTTCCGGATCCAGGATCTCGGTGGTGCCCAGGTCCGGATCCCAAGGGTTCTTCACCAGGGATTCGCCCTTGTAGTGAATCTCGGAAAACCCGGAGGCGTCCATTCCACCAAACTGGAATCCATATCGGAACGTGAACGTAGGATCCCAGTAGTAGTCCTCGTCCCAGGCGATCTGCCACAGGTTGTACTTGAACCAGCAGACCACCTTTTCGGTGGCCATCACATCCGAGAGGAATGCTTCGGGCAGGGGGTTGTCGTACACGTCCCCGATGTAGAAAGTGACCGCGTAGTCTTCGATCTCACCGGCGGAATAGTCCTCCACCGGCTCGATTGTCGACTCCAGGGGGAAGTGCCCCAGCAGGTTGGCGATGTGAAGAGCATGCAGCTCGCCGACCCACCCGTACGGGGGCGCAGAGTCATAGAGGATAAGAGCCGCCGCCGGCTCCTCCGAAACAGGGCTTGCCGCCGTGGCCGGAAACTGGACCAAGGCCAGGCAGCTCAGCAGGATGAGGCTCAGCCATTGCGCTCTTCTCATTACCATCCCATCAACGCCGCTACGACTGAGTATACCCTGGTCCATGTCCCTCCGCCGCCAGAATCAACGCCAGGCCTAGCTAGAGGGCTCTCAGCGTGTCTTATTCGACAGGGAAGGGACGGTATCCTGCGGCACGCGGGGCCGTATTGGGCCTCTTTCGCGACCTCGGGGGGCATGAGCGATGACGGCGGTTGGACCCCTCTGGGCATAGGCGGGGGCACCCCTCGGCTCCCCAAGCAGGGCGCACAGCCGCCGGACGAGGGGCAAGCTCCCGGTCCGGCCGGTCACCATACTTGCTCCGGCGCGGGCTCACATGATGGTCTGGAGGTAGCTCGTCAGGTTCGTGGGGCTGCCCGTGATGCCGAGCTTGCGTCGTATGCGTTCTCGATGGCGGCTGACGGTGGCGTCGGAGATGCCGCGCATCCGTGCGATCTCCTTGCTCGTCAGGCCGCTGCGTATCATGTTGCAGATGCCGATCTCGGTCATCGTCAGCGAGCGGTGCGCCTCGGAGAGCTGGCTGATGAAGGGAGAGGTGATCTCTTCGAGGTTGTCCCGGAGCAGCTCGACGTATCGCCGCTGCCCCTTTGGCACCTCCATCGCCAGCGCGTAGATCATGGGCATGAGCACTTTCTCGACATTGCCCTGGATCTGGCGCTGGATGTCCCGCTTCTCCTCCTCGATTCTCGCCAGCACGGATCGCAGAGCGGTGTTCGCCTCCTGCAACGCCTGACGCTCGACTCTCAGCTGCCGGTTCGTCTCCTGGAGGTCCTTCTCTGCGGATATGCGCTTCGCCATCCCCGCAATGTGCTCGGCCACGGCCTCCAGCAGAATCCGCTCCTCCCGGAGGAAGGGGCCCTCGCAGAGCGGCGGCCGCTCCTCCAGGTAGAACACGGCCACTTCTCCGACGGGCTCGTTGTGAAGCATGATGCGGGCGGTCTGCCGCCACCTCGTCACCCGGAATCCGTCGCTCTTGAAGATGTCGCCTTTGAACGTGATTCTGGCGACGGTGATTTCCGGATACTGCCATGAGGGCGGCAAGAGGTTGATGACGCGCCGAAGCACCTCGTCGAGGGAATCCGGGCTCTCCTTGGCAAGTTGGGCGAGCCCGTAGAGGCAGTTCAGCTCCTTGACGCGCTCGTGGAGCGCGCGCTCGAGCTTCGATGGCTCCGAGTCCTGGATCGGCAGCACCATCCATCGGCCGGAAAGGAGTTCCGTCTGCGTGCTCTCCCTCAAGGTGCTCGTCTCATAAGCAGGACTGCTCTCATCTCTCACGGCGATGGCACCTCCCGGATACCCCCTAGCGACAGGGCATTCTATAGGCGACTAATAGGCAGTAAAACTACCTATTGATGATATGCAATGCAGGTGCATTCTTTCGGGGTTTACGCCAGCCATGATAGTGGTTACCGTTTTGCGAGTCAAGCACCGCTACCGAAGTCGAGGGAGTTGAGCATGTCGGCCAAAACGCTCGATGCGATCATCGAAGGGCGAAGGAGCCAGCCGCAGCAGCTCATCGAGGTCCTTCACGACGTGCAAGACACCTGGGGCTATGTCCCTCAGGAGTCCATGATCACCATCAGCCGGGAGCTCGGCGTGCCCCTGATCGAGGTCTACCGGGTGGCCAGCTTCTACAAGGCCTTCTCGCTGGTCCCGCGGGGAGAACACGTGATCACGGTGTGCATGGGGACTGCCTGCCACGTCCGCGGGGCGGCCCCCATCGCAGAGCAGGTTGCAGGACTGCTCGGCGTGGAGCCTGGCGGCACGACCAGCGACGGCCTCTTCACGCTCGAGTGCGTGAACTGCCTGGGTGCGTGCGCGCTGGGCCCGGTGGTAGTCCTGGACGGGGTCTACTATGATCACATGACTCCGCGGAAGTTGAGCCGGCTGATTGACTCGGTTCGGAAGGCCGGGAATGAGGACACACGAGATGCATGAGCTTGCCGCGATCGAGGAGTTGGAGGATCTGCGCACATCGCTGGCCGCGGCGCGCGATCGCGCCGGCACCACGATCACCGTGTGCGGCGGCCCGGGCTGTCAGGCATCCGGGTGTGCTGCGGTGATCGACGCGCTTCGAGCCGAACTTCACCGCGAAGACCTGGCAGACACCGTGCACGTGCGCATCACTGGCTGCCACGGCTTCTGCGAGCAGGGCCCGATCATGGTCATCGAGCCCGGCAACATCTTCTACTGTCACCTCCAGCCGTCCGACGTGCCGGAGATCGTCTCCTCGACGCTCTTCGACGGCGAGGTTATCGAACGGCTGCTGTACACCGATCCCGCCTCCGGAAGCAAGCTGCAAACTGAAGCGGAGATTCCCTTCTATCGCCTTCAGGACCGCACCCTCCTGGCATTGAACCGTCAGGTTGACTCATCCTCTATCACAGATTACATCGCTGTTGGCGGCTATTCCGCGCTCGCCAAGACCCTCCGCGAGTACGGCCCGGAGGACGTCATCCGCGAGATCACCCGTTCCGGCCTGCGGGGACGCGGTGGAGGCGGTTTCCCGACCGGGCGAAAGTGGGCCTCCTGCCGCGCGGCCGCGGGGGACGAGAAGTACGTGATCTGCAACGCGGATGAAGGCGACCCCGGCGCCTACATGGACCGGGCTATCCTGGAAGGCAATCCCCATCTGGTGCTGGAGGGCATGCTGATCGGCGCCTGGGCGATAGGGGCCAGGCAGGGCTACATCTATGTTCGTAACGAGTACCCGCTTGCAGTGACGCATGCCCGCGCGGCGGTGGAGCAGGCGCGGGAGTGCGGGCTTCTGGGCGACAGTATCCTGGGCTCGGAGTTCTGCTTCGACGTGGACGTGGCGCGAGGGGGCGGCGCCTTCGTGTGCGGCGAGTCGACGGCACTGATGGCCTCGCTCGAAGGCAAGGTGGGGGAGCCGCGCCCCAAGGACGTCCACACGGTGGAGGAGGGACTCTGGAACAAGCCCACCGCGCTGAACAACGTGGAGACGTGGGCCAACGTCCCGCTGATCGTTCGCAACGGCGCGGCCTGGTTCTCCGACAAAGGCACGAAGGGCAGCAAAGGGACGAAGATCTTCGCCCTCACGGGCCGCGTGAAGAACACCGGCCTGGTCGAGGTGGCGATGGGAACCCCCTTGCGGACGATCCTCTTCGATATCGGGGGCGGAGGCAGCGACGGAGCCGCCATCAAGGCGGTGCAGACGGGCGGTCCTTCCGGCGGGTGCCTCCCGGTGGACAAGTTCGACCTCCCCGTCGACTTCGATGCGCTGGCGGAGGCCGGCTCCATGGTGGGTTCGGGCGGCATGGTGGTGATGGACGAGCGCACCTGCATGGTGGACGTGGCGCGGTACTTCCTCGCCTTTCTTCAGGACGAGTCGTGCGGTAAGTGCGTCCCCTGCCGGGTCGGGATCGATCGGATGCTCGAGATCGTCACCGACATAACCGAGGGCCGCGGTCGGCCCGAGCAGCTCGATCTCCTTCAGGAGCTTGGCGAGACCATCCGGGAAACCGCCCTATGCGCCCTGGGCAAGACCGCGCCCAACCCCGTGCTGTCCACCCTTCAGTATTTCCGCGACGAATACGAGGCCCATATCTCGGAGGGCAGGTGTCCGGCTGGCGTGTGCCGCGCTCTGATTGAGTGCGTCATCGACGAGGAGGCGTGCATCGGGTGCGGTGCCTGCCTGCGCGCCTGCCCGCATGGGGCGATTCACGGCGAGAGGAAACAGCCTCACACTGTCGATCTCGACGCCTGCCGGCGCTGTGGGATCTGCCTGGACGAGTGTTCGCAAGGGGCCATCGTCCTCAAGTAGCGAGGTGCTCATGGAGCAATATGTGACGCTGACAATCGACGGAGCGACGGTGCGCGCCCCCAAGGGACGCAGCGTGCTCGATGTTGCGGTCGAGTACGGCATCTGCATTCCCCACCTCTGTCACGTGCCGAATCTCTCCGACTTCGGTGCCTGCCGTCTCTGCATCGTGGAGCGGGTGGAGAACGGCCGCTCGAAGGTGACGACGTCGTGTACGCTGCTGGTGCAGGACGACATGGTGATCCGGACCAATACCGAGAAGATCAGGAAGCTGCGCCTGAACATCGCTGAACTGCTCGTCGCCGAGGCGCCCAACTCCCGCGCCGTTCAGGACATCGCCGTCCGGTGCGGTGTCACGAAGGTGCGCTATCCCTTCCGCAACAGGAACTGCACGCTATGCGGCCGCTGCGTGCGCGTGTGCGCCGAGATGTGGGGGGCGCGGGCCATCGGATTCGTGGGACGAGGCAAGGAGCGCCACGTCGACTTCCCCTTCGGGGTGCGGCCCGACTTCTGCAAGGAATGCAACTCCTGCATACAGCTCTGTCCCATGACCATCACGCCGTGCGACGGTCCCATGGCAGCGGGCGAGGAACGCCTCTGCGGCAAGTGCGAAGCGCAGCTCATGGTCACCGAGAAGATCCCGGATACCTGCGTGCTGTGCGACCTCGGCAACGGGTTCAACTGCGCCCGCCACGCCTAGCTGAGCGGAGCGAGCCCTAGCAGCACTCGGGGTGGCAGAGGAACTCAAGAGCGACCGGCGATCGCGTCAGGGAGCGGAGGGGGCACGCTACGGACGCTAGGCAAAGGGCTGTCCTCCACGGGTCACTTCTACTCACCATCCCGCTCGTTCGGCGTCGCGGGACCTCCATCCTGGCCCGACCGCCGGAGGTTCTGGCTGCGGAGGCATAGAACTGAGCACGCTCGGCGCTGTCGCGGGGTGGATTCGAACACCGGGATAGCTCGGCTGGTAGAGCACCGGACTGAGAAGCCGGGTGTCCCCAGTTCGATTCTGGGTCCCGGGACCAACAACTCACGCGACGGCGCAGACCGTTGCCTCTTTCGCACCTTGGCTGCCGCGGGACTGATGGCCGCTGAGCATCCGACAGCCTCTTCCAGAGAGACCTCACGGAACTCCGGTCTCTACTCGAGGTCGCAGGTTCGAAGCGGGGGCACGCTACGCAGCCTTAGAGAAGACGCGCACCAGGCGGTGGATGTGCGAATTGCCCTTTGAAGCCCTTGGAAGAGCCTTGGACGCGTTCTGGGAGAAGGCGAAGTTGCGGCTGATGCCGGGCGCGACCCCCAAGAAAGGCCGGTAGGTCGCAGGTTGGAAGCGGGGTTAGGCTGAGCAAGCGACCTGTCCATTGCGACCCGATACGAACCTGCGACCACTCAGATGAAGCCGGCCACCTACTTCGGACCTCATCCACAGATCCATCTGCACGAGTCGCGCTATCCCAGCTCAATCGAGCAACCCAAATGCCCTCGCCACGTACACCGCCGTCTGATCCCGCGTGACGTCCCAGTCGGGGTGGTAGTACCCGTCGCCGTAGCCGTCTACGACCCCATGCTCGACACAGTACTCGACGTGCCTGTAGGCCCAGAAGGGCTCGGTGCCATCCGGACCATACCCGGTGTCCGGCACGTCCAGGAAGTTGCGGGGGTCGGCGGGGACATAGCCGGCGAGCCCGTCTTCGCCGACGGGGTCTACCATCGAGCGGGCCATGTAGACGGCCATCTGGTCGCGGGTGACGATCCCAGCCGGCTCGTAGAGACTGATCGTGGCGCCGGGGTTATTGGGATCGGGGTAGACGTAGCCGGATGAGACTTCGTGATCGACGCAGGCCTCAATTGCGGCGCCCGCCCAGTAGCCCCTCGGAACATCCCGGAATAGCTCGGGGGCCGTCGTCATATCATCCCCGATACGCACCCAGCCTTGCGCCCGCGCGATGTAGACGGCCATCTGCGCCCGGTCGACCGGCCACTCACCGTGGCACTGACCGTCATCGTAGCCGCTCACGATCCCCGCGTTCACGCAGGCCGCGATCTCGGCCGAGGCCCAGTGGCCTTCGGGCACATCCGAGAACATCTCAGAGAGCATCGTCACCGTTACAGTGTCGACGTCGCTCTGTCCCAGGTCATCGGTCACGGTGAGGATATAGGTGGCGGCGCTCGTGGGCGATGCGGTGGGTTGGGCCACGTTCGGACTGCTCAGCCCGGTGGTTGGCGACCACGAGTAGGCATACGGTGGCACGCCGCCCGAAGCCGATCCCTGAAGAATCTTCGATCCGCCGGCAGCGACCGTCGTCTCCGAGCCAGCCTCCGCCACGACAGCAGTCGCCATCGTGACGGTTACGGTGTCGGTATCCGTCTGCCCATAGTCATCACTCACGGTAAGCGTGTAGGTCGTCGTGCTCGCGGGCGAGGCGACAGGCTGAGATGCCGAAGCATCACTCAACCCCTCAGTCGGCGACCAGGCGTAAGTGTACGGCGGCCATCCCCCGGAGGCCGCGCCTTGCAGGGCGGTCGATTCACCGGAGGCGATCATCCTGTCCGGCCCTGCCGCGGCCACGACCCCGGAGGTTACCGTCACGGTCACCGTATCCGTATCCGTCTGGCCTAGGTCGTCGGTTACCGTAAGCGTGTACGTGGTGGTGCTCGCAGGTGCGGCTGTCGGCTGAGCGATGTTGGGATCGTTCAGCCCTGTACTCGGTGACCACGAGTACGTATACGGTGGCAGTCCACCAGAGACCGAGCCTTGTAGAGTGGTCTGACCTCCTGCCTCAATCGTCTTCGAATGTCCCGTCTCCGCCACCACCGGGGGCACCACGGTCACCAGCACTGTATCCGCATCGGTTTGCCCGAGATCATCAGTCACTCTGAGCGTGTAGCTGGTGGTGTTGGATGGCGATGCAGTGGGCTGAGCCTCGGTCGGATCGTCCAATCCCGTGGTGGGCGACCACGAGTAGCTGTACGGCGGAAGCCCGCCGGAGGCCGACCCGTGCAGCACTGTCGATCCGCCTGAGGCAATGGTGCTGTCCGAACCGGCGTCGGCCACGACAGCGAAGTGCGGGAGCGCCACAGAGATGACTACATCAGTCGCTATCTTGGTGCGGATGAGGGCGGCCAGGGCCGGGATGTCCTGCACTCTCATGTTGCTGTCATGAGCCGGGTTGTCATCGTTCTGCCAGTGCTCATTCCACCAAGAGAAGCCGATCAGCCTGGGCCAGCGGCCGCCGAGAATGTCGTTGAAGGCGGGGGTCGCCCAGGCCTCAGGAGCAATCAGTCTACTGTCGGCGGTGGCGCCGAACTCGGCCACGATGACCGGCTTGTTCGGCGCCAGTGCCGTGAGCCGGGCATAGACAGGGTCCATCTGTTGGCGGAAGCTGGAGTACTCTTGGTCCGTCGGCGACTGCGGGCCGTAGGCGCTCACGCCTATCCAGTCTACGAAGGCATCTCCGGGGTAGTAGTTCTCGAGGCGATTCCATCCCACTTCTGGATCGTCGGTGGCGTCTACGTGAAACACCCACGTGATATTGCTCGCTCCCTCTCCTCGCATGAGTGTCACGATGCGCTGGAAGGCGGCGACGAATCGCTCGGGGCCGTCGGGCTTCTCCGGATCGCCATAGCCGTTGAGCGTCCCCGCGCCGTGGTAAAGCCCGTTCCATGGAAACCAACTGCCATTGCATTCGGTGCCGAATTCGACCAGGAGCGGGTTGGCAAAAGCTCGTGCCTCCCTCGCCCAGCTGCGGAAGTCGCTGTCGAACGTACCCGCAAGGACCTCCTCGATGGAGAACCGATTGGGGGTGGATTCTTCTTCCTCGCGCAGCATCAGCCTGACGAACGGAACAGCTCCGCCTTGCCAGATCCACGTGGCGGTGGCAAGGGGAAACTCCTTTCCCGCGTACCAGTTGTCCGAGAAGTACACCCACGCCACCCGCTTCTCGACTGTCTGCTCGTAGGATTGCACGTCCGCGACCGTGAGGTCATCCTCCATACCGCTCTGGCCGCCCGGATAGACTCCGTGGTAGAGCTTGCCAGCGGGAGGCGGGGCAACAGGTTGGAGCAGCGAGACGGCAGCCGAACCCCTGCCCTGGAGCAGCACGGCGAACGCCAGCCCAAGGTATATGGCTTTGGCGAAACGGGCGAGTCTGTGACGACGCAAGTCCATCATTGCCAACCAGCCTTAGACATGGTCCGCAGACCGCGTGGATCACAGAGATCATTCCATAGTGTGGATGTCAGGCGTATTGGTGTGTGAGAGAGGAATGCGAGACGCACGATGGGGCGCGCAGAGTGGGAAGTTACCGCCGGCCGCAGTCGCCGCCCAACGGCTTCCTGCCCGGAAACTCATCTGGATTCTTGGACGCCCCCGCCTGCGGATGTCGCGCGCCCGTGAGACCGCTTTGAGGGCACTTTGGGGACACGGATGAGTTTCCGGACAGCAGGCGGTGCCCGTGCTGAAGTTGGCATCGGCACAGGCGACGATTATCGACTCCGCCCAAGAGCTGGTGCGACTCGCGAAGGGCTCGCTGTCCATGTCCGATGTGATTATGAGCGTCGTCAGATCCGATCCGGACTTGGCGCAGAGATCCATGCAGGAATCCATCTCGGGCCGGACGATGGTGGAAGAGACGAGATGAACGAACTCGGGCATTCTCTACCGTTGGCGCCGTGGCCCGATACGGGAGGCCATCCCGTCACCACTGCGGCGCCGGCACTTCGCGGGGAGGGTAGGCTTGGGAATTCCGGCCCTCCCCCTAGCACTTATACGGCGTGTGTACGTCGAACAGGCGGAGGTCCTCCGCGCGGCGAAGTGTGGAGGCCTACAGGGGAGGCGGGGACGGTACTGGCCCCCCCTCCCTGTCCAACTTAGGAGGTTGATTGCGTGACGGAAGTGATAGTGCGAGGCGGTAACATCGACGGCGCTCTGCGGACCCTTGGGAAGAACATCGCCAAGGAGGGCACGCTGCGACTGGCGCGCCGGCGATCCCGCTTCGAGAGCAAGCGCGATGAGAGGATTCGGAAGGCGAAGGCAGCTCGCAGGAGGGCGTCGCGAGAGAGCAGGAAGTTGTCGGACTGACAAGCATCGCGGCCCGCGCTGTCCAAGAACTCATCTGGCTCCCAGGATGCCCCGGCAGCCTCTCTCATGGTGTTCTCTCCCCTCGTGCATACCCCTGTGTCGGGAGGCGCTGAGGATGGAGCAGGCCGTCGAACGTGGACTGGATTGGGTGGGCCTGCCGGTGATTACGACCGTGGCCCGGCTGCCGGTGACCACCACCGTCGCGCGACTGCTGTCCCCAGGCGTGGTGGAAGCCTGGACAGTGACCCCCAGCCGAGGGGGTAGCCGGAGGCGGGGGTGGCCCGGGCCGTCGTGCTAAGTGCTTCACCAGGGAGAGAGGTTGTCCTGCGACAAGCTGCGTATGTCGAGCGCCCGTGACACCGCCTTCAGGGCGCTCTGGGACACGGATGAGTTTCTGGATACCACGGCTTCGTGAGATGGGCATTGTCAGGAGCGGTGAACTTCACAGCAGGACGTTGAGGACCTATCGCTCCCTGCCTCAGGCAAACTCGTCCAGATAGTCATGAAGCCTCGCCCAACGGCCTTGCACGATCAGCCGGCTGGCCTCAGTAAGGCGAGTCTTGAGCGTCACCCGCTCGGAAGAGTCGCGCGACAGGTATAGCTCATCCCAGCGCTTTCTCCAGGCAAGGAGCAGCTCGTACTCGGCCGTCGAGAGGTAGCGTTCGTCGCGCAGGTCGGACATCCAGTTGTTGAAGTCATCGCCCCAGCCCGACTTCTGCGCGTAAGGAAACTCCGGACAGGGATGGATGTCCCGGAGCAGCGAGACGCGGCGCTGCACGTTGCCGTTCGCGTCGAGCACATCGTCAACGACATTCGTTGGGAAGATCGAGATGATCTCGCCCCGCTCCTTGAAGAGGTAGCTGTCATCGATGCTGGCGCCGACCACGCGGGTGAAGGCGATGGCGTGGGTGTGGTAGCGCTCGACGTGATCGACCACGCACTCCAGGTTCACCGGGCAGTCGTCGATGCTCGGCACATCGACGTAAAGCGACTTGCACAGCTTCAGCCGGGCAATGGCTGCCTCGCAGATGCCATCCGGCGCGCGCTGGCCGCAGATTGTTGTCGCGCGGAGCTGGTCGCGGGTCGGTTCCGCGAGGACGCACTCGGCCCCGGGCGCGGTGAGATTGCGCACGACGCGCTCGTCATCCAGAGGTATGTTCACCGACTGACTGTAAGGTTTCCACGTGAGGGGGCAGAGCTGGGTGGAGCGGACGCAGATACCATCGCCGGGAGGCGCGTCGCGCGTTACCAACAGGAGTTGGGCCATCGGCGACCGCAGGCTGTAGGCAATCGAATCCATCACGCCCTTGGCGCGTTGAAGTGAGTCAATCTCCGCAAGTGAGAGAAAGTGCTTTCCGGCCATCGGATTACCCTCCTTCGCCTGTCGCTCGGAGGTGAGCGTGAAGATGGTCCCATTGTTCCCACGCCGCAAGCCTTAGCGCGTGGGTGACTCGCTCGCGCAGTTCGTCCCGGATCTCACCTGACGCCGTGGCCAGATCTCGAATCCACGTGTTGAGCCGGGCACTTTCGGCTTCACTGAGGTAGTCCTCCGCCAAAAGGTCGGCGACCCACTCGGTCATGTCTGTGTTGAACCCGGCCTTGGCGCAGGCGGGGAAGTTGGGTGCTGCCAGCAACTCACCGTTCACGCCAAGCCGTTCGATCGAGCCGCCCCAGATGTTAGTCGCGTCATCGACCTCGTAGGTCGGGAACTCACCAATCACACTGAGGCGATCGCGGCCGAGCAGTTCCTCATCGATCGTCGCACCCACCACTCGGAGAAAGAGCGCTTGAGTGCGCCCGTACAGCTCCCTGATGAACTCGACCCGGCATTCCAGGTTGACCGGGCACTCGGCGATACCCGGGACGCCAACTACCTGAGAGGGCAGCGGCGTCAGCTCTGCGACGTCGGCCTCGAAGATGCCGCGGGGAAGAGAGAGCGCGCCGATCCAGGTCTCGCGTACCAGGTCTTTGCCTGGTAGCGCTACGACGCACTCTGCGCCTACTGCGGCGAGGTTACGCGCCGAATGCGGGCTGGAGTGCAGGTGAAGGCAGATGGTATACGGCCGGTCCGTAAGCGGGCCATAGGTGCCCGAGGCGAAGTTCAGATCGCCGGTCTCGGGGTCGCGGCTGATGAGAAGGTTCGCCGGCCGCGCCGGACGGAAGTGATAGTGGACGAGGGTCGGGTCCTTGATGCCGGGGAAGCTCGGCTGTTTCAGTAGCTCGTCAATGCCGTAGAACAACCTGCCCATGGTCGCCTCCTTTCCCAATCCACCCGTGGGGGAGATTCCGCCGTGGCGGAAGCGAGCTCCTGCCCACGCAAGCCCGTACGATAGGCAATCCCATGTGGGCTCAATCTCCATTTCCTGCTGCCGCCTTGCCGTGGGTCTTCACCGATGGTGGCGCGGGTTCCTGGCAGCCATCCGGCGTCGAGGATGGTCGGGGCTGCCGGTGATCGCCACCGTGGCGCGGCCGCTGTGCTTCCATCGGCACGCGGGCTGTGTCCATAGCACCGGTTCTGTGCCTATCTAGCCACCATGCAAGGATTCGCGAGGTGATGCTACGGGCGTGTGGGCACTTCAGCAGGCGCGAGCTCGAACACCAACAGCTTGTGAGTGCTGAGGTCGAAGGTCGTGCTCACTGCACCTTGGCTCACCTGAGCAGGCAGGGGTTTCTCTTCGCCCGATGGGTAGTCTATCTGCCGCGCACCGAGGACACGCTTTCCTGCTGGGAGGGAGATGCGGAGGCCGATGTCCCATACAGGCCCCGGGACCAAGTGGCCTGGGCCGACGCCGGAGTAGTTGGTGGCGCACACGATAAGGCGATCATCGGAGAAGTAGGGCAGCAGAACTACTTTGCGGGGGGCATCGGTGTGCAGCGGCTGTTGAATGCCGGCCTGCTTCAGCACAGCCAACAGTTGCCGACGCAGCGGCTCGCCTTGGGCCTGCTCCGGGTCCTGCTCCGCCGCCTCGGCCCTCGTCCTGCGCCAGCCGCGGCCGGTTCGGGTGAGGCGCAGGTATTCGGCGCCCAGACGCGGCCCCGCTAGCTGTCCGGCCAGCAGCGCCTTCCCAGCGTCCCCGATGGGGGCGCCGTTCTCGTCCATGGTGGCGTTCTCGCCGAGGGCGAGGATCTTGCCGCCTTGCTGCAGGTAGCTGCGGAGTTGGGAGACCTGCGCCTGCCCGCTACATTCCGCTCCAGGAAGTACCAGCAGCTCAATGCCCTCCAGAGAATCCAGGCTGTCTTCGGTAAACACCTGGAAGGGGATGTTCGATTCCAGGAGCATCATCGCCACCCCGAGGAACTCGGAGGCGAAGATATTCTCCTGGGCCGCCAGGTCAACTCGGTCAATGGTCTGCTGGGAGTAATACAAGCCGAGCTTGCGCATGGGCCGCAGCGCGGGATCGTAGTAGAAGTCCTGCCGGGATCGGATGTAGGAGAAGATCTCCCTGCGGGCGCCATAGTCGGCAGAGCCGCTCATCCCGGGGGGCTTGTTCTCGTAGAAGCAGCAGCCGTGGCTTATCTGGGTGGCGGCATTCAGCCGCTGCGCGTCCCCGCTGTCCCCGTAGGAGAGTATCCAGGTTGGGTGGTCGCGGTCGACGCCCCGATAGAAGGCATAGACAGCATTGTCATACAGCCAATCGTAGTAACGGGCGCGGCCGGGGGAGCGCGCTGCCGAGCCATACTCGTGGGCCAGGTAGTCAGTCACCCCCTGCAGTCTGGTCGCGGCCCAAGCCTCCGCGGGCCCCTGCCAGTCGAAGCCGCCATAGTGCTCTACCCCGAACCTCAGCTTGGGCGACACCGACTGGGCGGCCTCCCTCAGGGCGCTCACGAACTCAGCCATCGTGTCCTGCCGCCAGCGGACCCAGACCCTCCAGGCGGGGTCTTCCCAGTTCACCTTGTGGGGGGCATCAAAGCCGGTCTCCGCCTTGAACTTCGCGAGAGAGAAGCGGTCGTAGCTCGCCCAGAGAGGCCCCGAGTCGGCCCAGAACATGACGAAGCGCGGAACATCACACCAAATAGCATCGGCCCCATCGGAGGCGATCCGCTTCACCAGCGCGATGGCGCGCTCCCGGACATAGGGGCTGGTGGGAGTCACCCAGACGTCTTCCGCGCCCTCCTCCACCCAGAAGGCCGCTTGACCGTAGCTGACTACCGCCTGGCCGCCGATGCCCACCTGGACTGATTCGGGGTGCTCTGTGAAGAAGGTCTGCTGGCCCGGATCGAGCTTGCCGTCGCCGTCCTTGTCCGCGCCCGGAGTCTGGACCTCAAGAGGGGCGATGTAGATGACGATCTTCATGTCCGGGTACTGCTTCCTCAGCTCCGCGAGGTCCGGGTAGAGCACACCCGCGGGCACGTCCACATCCGGCAGCCCATTGACATGGAACAGCACCACGTTGACGCCGTCTCTCTGCACGGCTGGAAGGTCCTCGGTCCCCTCCGGTGTGGTGATGCGAGCGGCGCGCAGCCAGCCCAGGCCTTTCTGCACCCGGTTGTCCGCTCCCGCCGTGCAGCAACACAGAAACAGCCAGACGCCAGCAACGATAAGCGTTCTCACCATGAGCCACATCCTTCTTCCCCCTCTCCCGGATATTCTGCCCGAAACCGGCCTAACCTTGCCCTGACGGCTCCGCTGCATCGTAGGCACTCCATCCGCTGGAGGATCAATACCAGAAACGCCAAGGGCACGCACCGCGAAGACACCCTCCTGGGTGGGTCAAGACTGGCCACCGTGGGTCAGTGTTAGCCGGCGTGCAATGATAACCCACTTTGGGGGATTATCGGCGTCGAAAAGCGACCCACCAGCGAGGAGCGCGAGAAGGGGCAACAACGGTGCCTGAGGGGCACAAGAGGTCAACCCCCTTAGTCCTGGGTGGGTCAATCTCTGACGCCGATAGTGGGGCAATTCCCGATGCCGATTGACAGTGAGACCGCTGCGAGGGCACTTTGGGCACGGATGAGTTTCTGGACAGCACGAGGCCGAACTCGCCCCCGGATAGGAGGCCGGAGATGGTACGCCGAAGCAGACATCGTCAACTCGCATCTGCGCCCCGGGAAGACTGCCTGGGGATTCGCAGGCCGCTCGCTGGGGGGTACGACGCGCGGGAGGAGATATCCCATGAGGAAGAAGTCGCTGGGCGCGCGAATCGCGATCGTCCCGACCCCTGTCTGGGTCGTGGGCACCTACGACAAGGACGAGAGGCCGAATGCCGGGACAGCCGCCTGGGCCGGGGTCTGCTGTTCGAAGCCGCCGTGCGTCGCGGTCTCTTTTCGGAAGGCCACGTACACGTACGGGAACATCGTGGCGCGGCAGTGCTTCACGGTGAACGTCCCGCCCGTGACCTACGCGAAACAGGCCGACTACTTCGGCATCGCCTCTGGGAGAGATGTGGACAAGTTCGCAGCGGCGGGTCTGACACCCGTGAAGGGCGGCCTTGTAGACGCCCCCTATGTCGACGAATTCCCGCTCGTCCTGGAGTGCAAGGTCCTACACACGATCGAGATCGGGCTCCACACCCAGTTCATCGGCGAGATCTTGGACGCGAAGCTCGATGAGAGCCTGCTGCCCGAAGGCGGCCTGCCCGACCTGGAGGACCTGGAGTTCTTCGCGTTCTCGCCGGACTGCAGCACGTACAATCGCATCGGCGCCTCCATCGGCAAGGCGTTCTCCATCGGCAAGGAGATCTAGCGTGCGGCTGCGTCGAGGCGACGTGCGCCTGTCAAATGGCGATGGGACACGCCTGAGTGGTCTCCGATCTTGTGCGCGCATGTCGAGCGTCCGTGAGACCGCTTTCAGGGCACGTCGGGACACGGATGAGTTTGTGGACAGCACGGGTCTCATCCGGGCGTAGCAAGCACACTCTATCGCGAGTTGACGACTGTGGCACTCTGACACGCTTCGGGTAGCGCAGGCTTCAGCTTGCCCGGCTCTGATTAGTCTGCGGTTCTACCATCACCTTCATCGCCCGTCGCGACTCCAGCAGCTCGATGCCCTCGGCGACTTTCTCCAGCGGAACGCGGTGGCTTATCAGCTCCGCCACCCGCAGCCGCCCCGAGGAAAGCAACGCTAGAGCCGCATCGAAGGTGCGCGGGTTTGTGAAGCTGCCCGTCAGCGTGATCTCGCGGCGATAGATGTCGTACGGGGATATGCTTATTCGGGCCGCCGGCGGCGCCACCCCGAAAAAGAGAACCCTGCCCGCCTCGCCAGCAAGTGACACCGCCTGGTGTGCGGTGCTCTCCGCGCCTACACACTCGATCACGCAGTCGGCCCCCTCCCCGCCGGTGGCCTGGGCCACCACGTCTGCCAGGCCCTGTGTCCGCGGGTCAATGGTCTGCGTCGCTCCTAACTGGGCAGCCATCGCCCGCTTCTCCGGCCCCGGCTCCGAGACGATGGCGCAGGCGGCCCCCTGGAACAGCGCCAGTTGGAGCATGATGAGACCGATCATGCCCGCGCCCAGAATGACCACACAGTCGCCCGGGCGAATGCCAGCGCGCTCGATGCCGTGGACGCAGCATGACACCGGCTCTGCCATCGCCGCCACATGAAGCGGCAAGACCGGCCCCACCTTGTAGGCTTGTCGAGCGGGGACGACGCAGTGGGTGGCGAACCCTCCGTCCATGTTCACCCCCAGCGCGGTCAAGTTGCGACAGAGGTGGCCGAGCCCCCGCCGGCAAGGGCGGCAGACGCCGCAGTAGATGTTCGGATCGACCGCCACCTGATCTCCCGGGCGCAGGTGAGAAACCCCTGCCCCGGTCGCCTCCACCACCCCGGCGAACTCGTGGCCGGCCACCAGCGGGAATGCCGCCCCCGGAAACTCGCCCCGAAAGATGTGGACGTCGGTGCCGCAGATGCCGCACGCGTCAACTCGCACCCGCACCGCCCCCTCCGGCGGCCGCGGCCCCGGCCGCTCCACCATCGCCAACCTCCCAACCGCCTCGAAGACCGCGGCCCTCATCTTGTTTGTTTCGGTCCTTGCGGGTTGAACTGCTCGACGTTGAGTTCCTTGATCGCGCCCTCGTAATCGCCAATGCGAGCCAGGAACCGGCCGATCATGGGCCCCACCAGGGACGGCAGGAAGCTGCCCCGGTAGGCATTGTAGTTTCTGATCGTAGTGATCCAGCCGTCGAGCGCAGTCTTGATCTCATTCGCCGAGGCCGTGCTCGCCTCGCCCCTCAGAGCGCCAACCATGGTATTCTCGGCGGTCGCTGGTCTTCCTGCGCTAAGAGGCACCGAGGATCGAGAATGCCGTCGAACGAGGCATGGACTGGGCAGGCCTGCCGGTGATTGTGACCGTGGCGCGGTTGCTGTGTCAAAGCCAGCGCTACGGGACGAGCACCTGCGGTCTCATGGCCGACAACGTGAGAGCAACACATACCCCATCTCCACCGCAAACAAGAACCGCCCCGCTGGCTACGGGACGGTCTCGCGGCTTCACGCTGATTGAGTTGCTGGTCGTAATCGCAGTAGGAGCATAGCCGGCTTCTGTGATCGCCTTGTGCAGATGATAGGAAGTCTTTGTGAACTACGCCTCGTACCGTGACCAGAAGCTGGTCTTCCTGGCGTGGAGCCGTCGCAGCTTCTTCATGTACCAGGGGTGAGGCATCACGCTCTGCCATCCGCCAATCTCCTGGGCCAGTGCCTCCAGCTTCCGCAGGTAGCGCACCCCGTGGTGATAGTACTTGGATACCGCGCGGGACAGGATGGACTCCAGTAAGGCTCGGTAGATGACTGAGGCCACCAGAAACTTCTCATTCTGCTCCAAGCTCTCCGCCAAGGGCAGCAGGGCTTCATAGAAGAGGCCGTCGAGCTGATCGGCTAGGTCGAGCAGGTAGGTGTCCGCATCATCTAGGCGGCCAGTTTCCACGAGGAAGGCCGCGTCGGAGCAGGAGAGTTCGTGGGACCGGAGGATGACACCGGCCTCCTCCTCCAGCACCCGTTCGCGCTGGTCCTCGCCGATCGTGGACAGCAGTGTCCCGAAGGTTGCCTCGCACCGGTATCTCCGAAAGATGCGCCAGGCCACAGCTTCCTGTTGCTCCCTGTTCCCGAGTTCCCCGTGGACGGCCAGCAGCAGCTCGTCCCGTTCGTCCTCCTGGAAGGTCTCGCTCTCGGCAATGCGCTTCAGCCAGGACAGGGCCGTGGCGGGATCGCCCGCGTCGTGATATGCCGCCGCGATGTCCACACAGGCGGCCGTGCCCAACTCCGGCCAGCAGGTACGCCGGGACCGCTCGAACAGCGGCGCGTCCTTCAGCTGGCGAGCCAGGGACTCGATGCCATGATGCCAGTGCCACCGCTGATACGTGTTCGTTTCCGCCTGGGCGAGTTCCCACAGGGAATCGATCACCTCGCGCATGACCTTCGCGGGGAGGTAGTCGCCGGCACGATCGAAGAGGTGGGAGCGTACTCCATAGCCGTCGTTTCGGTTGAGTCGGAGCAGGAGATCGGCCAACCACAGCTTGTCCTCACATTGGGAGGCGTAGCGAACGAACAGGTCGAGAGCATCCTGGCGGAAGACATCCCCGATGCGGCAGTTGGAGTCATCGCAGTGGTTAAAGATGACCTCGTCGGTCTCGTAGAAGGCCGCCACCAGCTCAACTCCGGTTCGGGGATCACTGACGCCGGCGGCAAGACACTCAAGCAGGGAGGCCAGCTCCTGGGCAAAGGCGGTAGAGTCGCGCCGGGCAACGAAACCCCGCATCCGCCTGAGCGCGGTCAGCTGCTTCTTGAAGTGGGCGGCACTCTGGTCTGGTCGCTTGGGCATCTGCTTGACTCAGGGCTGTTCCGGCATCGTCGGGTTGGCTCAGAGCCCAAACCGACGGCCCACAGCCGTGTTCCCACATGATAGGATGAGAGAGCGCCAAAGGCAAGCTGAGACATGCAGATCCGACTCGGAACCTGCGGCTGGTCGTTTCGCGACTGGAAGGGAACGTTCTACCCTCCTGGCATGAAGGACGAGCTCGCCTACTACGCCAGCCAGTTCGACGCGGTCGAGATCGACAGCACGTACTACGGGACACCCTCAGCTAAGTCCGTGGACGCCTGGCGAGAGCGCACCCCGCTGAGATTCCTCTTCTGCCCGAAGTTGCCCGGCGAGATCACTCATGAGAAGATGCTGGAGGGGGCCGACGAGCAGGTCACTGCCTTCATCGACGTGATCTCCCGGTTGGGTGACAAGCTCGGACCGATCCTGGTGCAGCTTCATCCTCGGTTCGGCCATGACGAGTTGCCGAAGCTGGAGGCATTCCTGTCGCACCTGCCTTCGGAGTTCCGATACGCGGTGGAGTTCCGGCATCGCTCCTGGGTGGATCAGCCCGATGCTCTGGAACTGCTGCGTTCCCTGAACATGGGCTTGGCGATGGCGCATCACCCCTGGTACGCGCGCATCCGCGGAATGACGACTGACTTCGCCTATCTCCGACTGCTGGGGAGACGCGATGTGTTCCCGGACTTTGGCCGCGTGCACAGACCGCGGGACGAGGCACTGGGCGAATGGGCAGGCTTCCTGAACTCGTTGCGATCACGCGTCACCCGCGCCTTTGCTTTCGTCAACAACCAGTTCGAGGGACACAGTCCGGCGACGGTGGAACGACTGCGAACGTTGCTGCGGACTTCGGCCTGAGTGACCCCGTAACACCGGTTCTGTGACCACGCAGCCACCACGCCCGGGCTCGCCGGATCGCCGCCGCGGCCGTCGCATTCGTCGCGCTGTGCGCTTTATCAGGCGCGTGGTGGGATACCGCGGTCGTTCCCCCGCTACACGCTCCCCCGCGCCAGTTCCGCGCCCAGTCTTACCCCGGCCACGATACGGCCGAATCTCCGCCGCCGGCGTTCCTCTCGCGTTGGGGTTTCCCCAGGCTCTGCTGAATCCGCCGGTTGCGTGGCCTCCGCTGGGCTCGCGGCCAGTCCCTCCACAACGGGCGTGACATCCGTCCAAGTGGTGCAGAGATAGCCGAGCATGCGGGGCCCCGACTCCTTGCGGGCGACCTCGATGAAGCGCCGGATGCTCTCCTCCTCATTCCAGCCCGCGGGCCAGACGCGGAAGCCCTTGTCCTGGAAGAAGCGAACTGAGGGGAAGTCCGGGTTGTCCATTCCATAGTGCCAGTCGCACATCACGATGTCCTTCGACACCTTGTCGATGGCCTGCCAGGTGTCATTCTCACTGGCCTCCCAGGCGCCGTAGCCCGTCGCCTTCCCATCCAGCAGGCGGTCGCCCCACATCTGCATCTCCACGTGCCGCTTCTCGACCAGGTGCCCGTGGAGATCGTTCACGGCCTGCGCGAGCAGATCCGCATTCGGAGTTCCCTTGCAGCGCGGGCAGTGGCCGAGGACGAAGACCTCGTCCATGCCCACGTGGAACGCCTTCGCCTGGAACGCATCGATCAGCTCGTCGAACAGGTCGAACACGACCTTGTTCAGGCCGGGGTAGTTCGGGCACCAGCTCATGCAGTAGAAGTCCTCCGAGGTGGCGTCGAGGTCGGGTGCTTCGTTGAACTCGGGGTGCGCGCGCAGCAGCGCGCCCACGTCCGCGTGCCAGGACTGGTGGCCAAGGCAG
>Ga0307377_10002097_pt1 | contig 23904 bp, 25 predicted proteins | sample TR3MG_FD_202535 | JGI IMG/M metagenome (GOLD analysis project Ga0307377, IMG submission 202535) | Soil microbial communities from Risofladan, Vaasa, Finland - TR-3 | ecosystem: Environmental > Terrestrial > Soil > Coastal area > Acid sulfate soil | place: Finland: Risofladan, Vaasa | collected...
CGTTCTCCAGGAGGACATACTTGACGGGTTGGCCTGCGTCCGCAAGCTTCTTCAAGGTCTCGTAGATAGACCACCACAGCACACCCTTCTTGCCTTCGATGCCTGCAGCCTTGTCAGCCGGTTTGGCGACCGAGTAATCCTGGCATGGAAAGCCCCCGACCAGCATGTCTGGCTTGGCGGCAGCAATGGCGGCGAACTTCGACGGGTCTTCGACGACCGAGAAGATATCCTCATTGCAGTGCCCCTCATTGCCAAACCGCGCCTGGTACACCTCAGACGCGTGTTGCCGCCGAGTACTGGGCTCAAACTGATTGCTATATACCACTCTGAAATCATCTCGCCTTGGGTATTGCTCTGTCCCAAGCCCTTCAAGTCCAAGACGAAACCCACCTACACCTGCAAACAACTCCATGACGCGCAGCGGCGTCAAGATTTGCTTTGACATCGGAACCCCCGGAAGAAAACCCGGGCGGTTCCGCGCGATGCGCGGGGCTGTACAGCCCGTTGCATCGTCTAGGTATCGTTTTTATCCGCGGGAGAGGGGGACAGGAGATCAGCCATAGAAGCCGTAATCGGGCCAGTACCTAGGTGCAGGACTGTGAGGCTGCTTACCTTCACGCGAACCGTCTGCACCCACCTGCAGGGGGCGGCCGCTCGGTGGCCGGCGCTCCTGGTCAGGTCATGTTTTCAAGAACAGCTTGAATGCGGCATACGCGCCCGATAAACTCTTCGGCCTGCAAGCTAACTTCTTATTGGCAAGGAGTACCGATGTCGGACGAAGAAATGAAGGCCGAGCTGGAGCGGCTGCGCAGCGAGAACGCTGCGCTTAAAAAAGGGGTTGCCACCGGCATCACCATGAAGGTCAGCGAGAAGGGCGCAGTCTCCATCTACGGAATGGGGCGTTTCCCGGTGACCCTGTACAAGGAGCAGTGGCTCAAGCTCCTGGAAAGGTCCGACGACATCCGGAAGTTCATTGCTGCGAACGAGGGGCAGTTGAAGACGAAGGGGTGAGCGCGTTGAGCAAGCCCAAAATGGCCGGCGCGAGCGACGCCGAAGTTATCGCGCTGCTGGAGCGTTATAGATGCCCAACGCCATTTCATGAGATCCGGACCCGGTTTCTGGGCAATATTGCGTCACCGGTCATGAGTGCCTCGCCGTTGGAGACGATCAAGCAACTATGGGGTGGGGAGTTGCCGGAATTCGATTCCGTGGACGCCGTCAATGAATTGCTGGGCGCGCTGGTCGCAGGCCTGTGGAACCGCCTGACGGCGCACCAAAGCGGCCGCAATCCATTCCGGCTACTTCGTTTCGAAGTGGCGCAGACGCGTGAGGGGCTCAAGCATCTCGCGCTGGTTCGTAGGGAGGAACTGGACGGCTTTGTCGAAGGCCTGTTTGGCCCAGAAGAACATATAAATTTACCCGAGCGCGCTCATAAAGCACTTGGCGTCCTTGCGGAAATACGAGCCATGTTGGTGGGCGTCATTAATTTGCTTGACGACTCGAGCAAGACTGCGGAGCCCGATGACCTCAAGGGATTGGTTCGCAATATTCAGGAAATCACGATCATTGTTGAAACAGAACTCAACAAGGCAATTTATTCGTGCGTACGTGCTCGTCGCCAACTGCTTGAGCAAATACCGGCAACGAAGCCTACGTTGCACTAGCCGCGACACTGACGCGTTGGGCCCCACCGCCGGCAGGGCTCTTCGACTCGTCTCCCGCGTTCGCCGAGGCATTGCGACAGCGCGAGGCGGGGTCCTCGCACAGGCCGGACTGGCGGTATAAAAAACGCAGCTTTAAAGATCGCCCGCGTCGTTGGCGATTTCAAGCTGCGCAGTTTCGCTGGCCAATCTTTCCTTGCGAGCCAGGCTCTTGAGGCACTTCCTGGAGGTGACGCGCTCTGGCATGCGCGTGTACAGCCCGTGAGCCCAATCCTCGTTGCCGATGGCGCGTTGCCCGCAAAGGGGGCGGCGGTAAAAAGTGCAGCACCAAAAGGAGCAGTAAAAAATGGGCTTTTCGTAATCCGTGATTGATTCCTCATTGTGCGGCGCGTCATGCTGGTTCGCTATTCGCCCATCTGTCTCAGTACGGCCAACTGCGGTCATTGCCGCACCCATAAATCAAGCGAAATGATCGTCCGCAGCAACCTAGAAAGCAGACGCCCAGCAGCGCGTGGGCAACTCCCGCAGTTCGACCTTATGTAGCGCTCCACATAAGGCCGAGGAGTGAGCAGTCAAAAACATGAACCAGAGGGGGCGGACGTCGGCCAAACGCGACGCGTCACTCAAGAAAGAGATCCGCTACTACCTCTCTCAGCCAGCGGTTCGCAGGATCGTGTTGATAGCGCTCGTGCCAGTGCTGCTTGATCGCGAAGGTGGGCAGTTCGACCGGGGGAGAGAGTGCCTTGACCTTCGCGATGCCGACCAGCATGTCGGCCACCCGATAGGGCACCGTCGCGATTAGCTCGGTGTTCGCGAGCAGGTTTCCAAGCCCCGGCAACGTCGGCACCGAAAGAGCAATTCGCCGTCGAATGCCCAACCGTTCCAGCTCGCTCTCGACCAGTTGTTGCCCCGTGCCCGCCGCGGTGATCGTCACGTGCTTTTCCCGCTTGTAGAGGGTCGCCGTCATCCGAGCCTTGATTCGCGGATGTGCCTTGCACACGACGCATGCAAAGCCCTGCTCGAACAGCTTCTGCTGATAGAAGCCCGCCTCGAGCTCAGGCATGAAGCCCACCGCGAGGTCCGATTCGCCCATCTCTAGGAGCTTGGAGGTCTCGGGCGTGATGCGCAGCACTTCGATGTGGACAGAAGGAGCCAGCCCGGTCACGCGGTTCATCAGGGCGGGGAGGAACTGCAGATGGCTGATATCCGTCATGCTGATCCGGAAGCGGCGCAGAGAAGTGGCCGGATCGAACACCACTTGCTGCCTCGTGGCTGCGCGTAGCAATTCCAGCGCCTGTCGCAGCGGCTTGACCAGTTCTGCTGCGTGTGGTGTCGGCACCATCCCAAGCGACGTCCGCACGAACAGCGGGTCGTTGAATTGGCGGCGCAGTCGACCCAGCGCCACGCTGACCGATGTCTGCGCAAGACCCAGATTCTCGCCCGCTCGCGACACGCTTCGGGTTTTGTAGACCTCGTCAAAGACCGAGAGGAGCTTCATATCCATTATTCGGTTTTCCGCTCAAGCGTATTGATCTCATTATATAGACGTTATGATAGTTTCGTCCTAGTCTTCACAAAACGTGTCGCCGAACGCGTGTCGCCGAACACCTTCCGCCCACGCCCCACAATGCTGAAGGAATCAATCATGAAACTTGGACTGGTTCATACCGCCACCACTACCACCGCCCTCATCAAACCGGGTGTGGTTGAAGGCTGCGGGGGTGGCGACGAAACCGGCGCAAATCGCCTCAGCCTTGCGAGCGCGAACCCGCAGATGAAAGGAGCATAAAGTGAAATTTTTCGTGAAACGATCCTCGCTCCAAGGAACCATACAGGTTCCTGGCAACAAATCGGCAACGGCTCGCGCCATTGTGTTGGGTGGGCTTGCCGAAGGAACCTCCAAAGTGGGCAACCCTCTACCCGGAGTAGATAGCTTTTCCATTGTGAATATGATGCGGGCTCTGGGTGCGAGGGTAGACACCAGCCAGCCCGGCCAGTGGGTTTTCGAAGGTGTGGCTAATCACCCTAAAGTACCGGGTAGCATTCTGGACGCAGGCAACTCCGGCACCGGTTACTACCTGATTGCAGCCATCAGCGCCCTGGTCGAGGGCTACTCAGCCCTCAGCGGCGACTACCAGATATGTCGACGTCCGGCACAGCCGTTGATTGATGCGCTGAACGACTTGGGCGCGCGGGTTTTTTCCACCCGCAACTCCGGCACCGCACCCTTGGTGATTCAAGGCCCCATGAAGGGCGGCAGGACCAAGCTGCCGGGTGTCAACTCCCAGTGGCTAAGTCCGCTTCTGATTGCCGGTGCGCTCTGCCCAGAGGGAATCATCGTCATGGAGGACGACCTAATGGAACGCCCTTACGTGGACATGACCATGGGCTGGATAAGGATAGCCGGGGGAAGCGTGACGCACCGTGACTATGAGGAGTTCACTGTCCCCGGCGGCCAGGATTACAAGGGCTTCAATGCCGAGATACCAGCGGACTGGGGCAGTTCCGGCTATCCCATGGTCGGCGCGGCCATTACCGACTCCAAGGTAACCTTCCTGGGCATGGATCCCGACGATTACGCAGGAGAGCGGATGTACCCCCACATCATCAAAGAAATGGGCGGCAAAGTGACCTTCAGCGAAGGGGGCCGAACCGTCACCGTAGAAGGGGGGAATGAACTTCACGGCATAGAGATCGATTGCTCGGGTACTCCGGACGCAGTGCCCGCACTGGCCGTCCTAGGCTGCAAGGCCAAGGGCAAGACGGTGCTCAAGAATATTGAAGCAAGTCGTCTCAAAGAAACCGATCGCACCAGGTCCATCGTGGAGGAGTTGACCAAGATGGGAGGACGCTTTGATGAGACTCCCGATAGCCTCACCGTCTATAACTCGGAGCTGAGGGGAGCCCATATAGACGGCCGTGACGACCACAGGATCGTTATGGCCACAGCAATCGCGGCCATGATAGCCGAGGGCGAGACTATCATCGACGACGCGGAATTCGTGCGGGTGTCTTACCCCAACTTCTATGAGACTTGCATTTCCCTGGGTGCTAATATTCAGAGGATGGAAGTCGTCTGAACGAAGGCGTCAAGGGACGCATACCGCACAGCGTTGGGTTATGCGTGCACCCTTTTAAGGAGACATTTTTTAATAATTTATTGGCCTATTTTTGAAACCTAAAACGAGATATCCGATGCAGAGTATTTCTGGGAATTTTTTCCGAACTTCCACGAACTCATGACTTCTCTCGGCGCAAACATCCGCATTGCGCAGTGAGGTTTTACGCATCAAGACAAAAGGAGAATCGAACCATGAGAAGATTATTCCAATTTGGCTTTTTAATCGTAGGTGCTATCGCCTTCAGTGTCAGTGCCGCGCAAGCCACTGAACCCATTAAAGTCGGCGTGATCGCGCCTCTTTCCGGGTCGCAGGCTAGCATCGGTACGGCTGTTGTGAATGGGATCAAGGCCGCTGCAAAAAGGGTAAATGCTCAAGGCGGCATAGACGGGGCACCGATCGAGCTCGTCGTTTACGATGACCGCAATACGCCCGATGAAGGTGTTTCAGCCGCGCGTCGTCTGATGTATGACGACAAGGTGAAGCTGATTATTGGATCCATTGGCAGCTCCGTTACTGCGGCGATCCAGCAGCTGACGACCAGAGACAAAGTTGTTCTTGAGACTCCCGTATCGATGGCGCCAAATCTTTCAAAGGGTGGCGACAAGTATTTCTTTCGCGTTACGGCCACAGCGGCGATGCGTCAGGGTGCGTTTACCACTTTCGTTGTTGACAAGCTAAAGCCAAAGACCATGGCCTATCTAGCAGCAAACGACGATCTCGGGAGATCGGAAATTGAAAGCGCCGAAAAGAGCTATACAGCACTCAACGGCCCGAAGACAGTTTACAAGGCGTTCTACGATCCTGCGGAAACCAACTTTACCTCCTATCTCACCCGCATCAAGTCTTTGAGTCCGGACGCAATGTTCATCGTCGGAGACTCTGTACACGCTGCAATCATCGTCAAACAAGCCAGAGCGATGGGAATCAAGAGCCACCTCCTGTCATCTGGAGACGCCGGCACTAACCAGTTCCTTACGCTTGCGGGAGCGGCAGCCGAAGGCCTCTATCTACCACTTGACTGGGCGCCGACGTTTACAGACCCGGCCTCCAAAGCGTTTCTCGACGCCTACATACAAGACTATGGCAAGGCGCCCGATACGAAGTTCGCGGTTCAGGGGTGGGAATCCATGTGGATTGCCGCGGAAGCACTAAAGAGGGCCAAGGGCGTATCCAATCCAGACCGGCTCAGGCAAGCGTTTCTCGCCACAGATTGGGTGGGCCCTAGAGGTAAGTGGGCCTTCGCTGATAATGGCGATCCGAAGAAGCTCACAACGTTCGCTGTCGAAGTGAAAAACGGCAAGTTTGTCAAAGCCGCGCGCTAAGCGTGTTCCGCCTTGACCCTGTTCTTCCAAACGATTGTTAATGGTCTGACGAGCGGCATGGGCTACGTGCTCATGGCGCTCGGACTGACGCTAGTCTTTGGAATTGGGAGGGTCATCAATTTTGCGCACGGGGAACTCTATACGCTCGGAGCATTCATTGCAGTCGTTCTCGTTCAGGCATCGTTTCCGTACCTCTCGACCCTCTTAATTGCGCCGTTGTTGGCCGGGATCATGGGCATGCTGATCGAGCGATTGATAATCAGGAAAATGAGGGGGGCGGGCACTAGCATCTGGGCTCCTTTTCTCGCCACACTAGCCCTGTTGGTAATTTTCCAGAGTCTCTATTTGATTATCTTCGGTCCAGACCCGCATATATTGCAGAACTCCTTCGGTTACACGTCAATCGACCTGTTTTCCCTGACGGTGATGGGGCAAGATGCGCTAATCGCTGGAGTCTCCATAATTGTCGTCGCAGCATTGATTTGGTTTATGCACCATACCAGCTACGGGGCGGCCATGCGCGCGGTCTCTCAGGACCGTGACACCGCACTGCTTATGGGCGTGGACGTAAACGCAATCTATGCGCTCACTTGGTACCTGGGCGTCGCGCTTGCTGCCCTCGCAGGGGTTCTGGTGACACCGGAGGCGACCGTGGACCCCTACATAGGCAGAATCGTACTTCTGAAGGGGATCACTATCGTCATAGTGGGTGGGTTGGGCAGCGTCGAAGGGGCGGTGCTTGGCGGTCTAATGCTCGGGCTGATCGAATCACTCGCTGGAACTTATGTATCTCCGTCCTTTAAGGACGGATGGGGATATGCTCTCGTTATCCTTGTACTGGTTTTCAGGCCACGTGGACTTCTAGGCCAGCAGTTGCGAAGGGGCTAGTCTGTGTCCCCAAAAATGACGTTCGTAGCCACGCTCGTCGGCCTGACAATTACGCTGACCATTCCACTGTGGGTCCAGAGTAACTTCTACATGTACATCCTGATCATGGGGGCATTCAATGCAGTGCTCGCGATCAGCCTCAATCTGATGCTGGGATACATTGGCGAGAAATCGCTCGGCCACGCGGCGTTCTACGGGATCGGCGCATACACCGCTGCAATGATCTCATCACATTTCGGTCTTTCCGGACCCCTCAATCTGCTCGCCGCTTTTGTCGTAACCACAGCCTGCGCAGCAATAATCGGAATCCCGGCACTACGTCTTCGCGGGCCCTACTTCGCGATCGTGACGTTAGGTTTCGTTCTCATTTTGCAATTGCTCGTTCTTAACGGTGGCTCCTTCACCGGCGGCCCCTCGGGACTGCCCGGCGTCAAGCGCCTTGCCTGGACCGGGATCGGCGGGCCGTATGTGTTTTCGACCGATATCCAGTACTACTACGCCGCAATCGCCCTTTTCTGGATTGCGCTATTCGTCTCCATTGCCGCCGTTAATTCAAAAATGGGGCGCGCCTGGCTCGCGATCCGGGAGAATCTGGATCTAGCGGAGTCGATCGGGATCAATGCTTTCTACTACAAGATGATCGCCTTTCTGATGGGCGCCGGACTCGCAGGGCTCGTCGGAGCGCTATACGCACATTACATCGGATTCGTGAGCCCAAGGATCTTTGATACATGGACGAACGTGCTGATCGTCGCTATGGTCATCATTGGCGGAGAGGGCACGATAATCGGTCCAGTCGTAGGCGGTCTCATTATGACAGCGCTGCCAGAATTGCTGCGCTTTGCAGAGGGCTATCGCATGCTCCTCTATGGGTTATTCCTGCTGGCCGTCATCATGTTCGCGCCGCAAGGAATCGTCGGCCTTGTCGCCGATGCTTGGCATAAGCTTAAAGCGCGCTCAAATGTTGTCCGTTGAGCATCTTAGGAAAAAGTTTGGTGGCGTCGTTGCAGTAGACGACCTGAGCTTCGACATCGCACGGGGTGAGGTTCTCGGCTTGATCGGCCCAAACGGCTCGGGCAAGACTACCGTGCTCAACCTCATTACGGGGTTCAACGAACCGTCAGGAGGAAAGGTATCTCTCGAAGGGAAGGACATCACGGGCAAGCCGCCCTATGCGCTGGCAAAGCTAGGTATCGTGCGGACTTTCCAGAATACGAGCCTTTTCGCGCGCATGACCGTGCTGGAAAACCTGCGCATAGGCGCTCATCTGAACGATAGCGGGAAGCCCGACGACGGGCTCGATGCCATCCTCGAGGAACTCGACCTTGCGAAGCACCAACATGCCGAAGCAAAGTCTCTGGCCTATGGCGTTCAGCGGCGGGTCGAAATCGCAATCGCGCTGGCGGCGCGCCCAGAGTTGCTGCTCCTGGACGAACCGGCCGCCGGAATGAATCCGGAGGAATCGGGAGAGCTCGTGGAGCAGCTAAAGCGGGTTCTGGCACGAAAGATCACGATCATCCTTGTCGATCACAATATGCGTTTCGTAACTCGCATCTGCAATCGCTTGATCCTGCTGAACCGCGGCCAGAAGATTGCGGAAGGCGTGCCTGAAGAGGTGTTGCGGCTGCCACAAGTAATTGAGATCTATCTGGGAAAGCGGCGCTATGCTTGAGATTAAGGCACTTAGCGTTCGCTATGGCACCGTGCCCGCGCTCGATTCGATCCGCCTGCAGGTCAATGATGGCGAAATCGTCGCCGTGATGGGTGCAAACGGCGCGGGCAAGAGCACACTCCTAAAAGCCATCTCCGGCCTGGTCGTCCCGACTGCAGGAAGGATCCTGTTCAACGACCGTGAACTACCTTACGCGGCGCCGCGCGAGGCCGTCTCGCGCGGGTTGATCCACGTGCCCGAAGGCAGGAAGATCTTCCCAGAGATGACCATTCGTGAGAACCTGATGATTGGGGCCTTTGCATTGAAGGAGGACGGGGCGCACAAGCGCCGACGTGCACAAAAGGTTCTCGAAATGTTCCCTGAGCTGAGAGGGCGGGAAGAACAGCCCGGCGATCAACTCTCTGGTGGTGAACAACAAATGCTCGCTATCGCTCGTGGCCTTATGGCTGCGCCGAAGGTGCTCATGCTTGACGAGCCTTCGATGGGCCTCGCACCGGTCGTCGTCGACCGCGTCGGAGAGATCATCAGGACCTTGCAGAAAAAAGGCGTTGCGATACTGCTCGCCGAGCAGAACATCTATTTTTCTCTTGACATCGCGGAGCGTGTGTACGTACTCGAGACTGGGCGGGTAGTAATTGAAGGCCCCGCCAGGACGGTTGCAGAAAATCCACAAGTTCAAAGTGCTTATCTGGGAATTAGCACGAGCTGAATCTGATACCGCTAGCGACGAGGCGGCAACCGTCGCCAATCAAATTTCGACGATGTCGCTGCAGCTGTCGCCTGTCCATCGCGATGGAAATGGGAATGCAGGTGGATGTCGCCCCCGGCGTGTCTATGTCGATGCGCGTGAATGAGCCCAGTGCGGCGAAGCAGTGCTTCGTCACCGAGAATAACCTCCGGTGTCCCCTGAGCAACCACACCCCCTCTCTGCAGGACTACACAGAGGTCGGCTACGTCCTCGACAATATCCAGATCATGGGTAGCCATCACCAGGGTTTTCGATCCACCGTCCCAATCGATCAAGGACTCGAGTAGCCTGCTCTTGCTTTCCGGGTCCAGCGACGCGGTCGGTTCATCCAGCAGCAACACCTCGGGATTGAGAATCAGCACTGAGGCGAGCGCCACCCTTTTCTTCTCGCCTCCCGACAAGCGATGGGGCGGACGATCCCGGAGATGCCCCAACCCCATGTTTTCGAGGGTTTCCTCGACGCGCTGCCGTATGCGCTCCGTAGGCCAGTTGAGTTGTAGCGGACCAAAAGCCAGTTCGTCAAACACAGAAGCATTAAAAAGCTGCACGTCCGGGTTCTGAAACAATAGACCCACCCGACGCCGAAAGGCATAGGACCGTTCCCCGTCGGCCATGCGCCGAGGGTCGAGTGGCTCGCCGAACGCAGATGCGATTCCAGCATCCGCGAAATACAGGCCGTCGAGTACACGCAGTAGCGTGGACTTCCCTGACCCGTTGGCACCAAGAAGAATGACTCGCCGCCCCGCTGGAATAATAAGAGAAAGTTTCGCCAATGCCAACACGCCTCGGTAGCTATAGTCAACGTTGCTCAGTTCGAAAACGGGCGCAGTCATGCGTCTATCGGCTATTCAGGCGAGCAAGTGAAACGCAAGGCCGGCTACCGACAGCAACCCCACCAGGGCTATCCAATCCAGTCGAGTCATGCGGAACTCCACCAATGTGTGCATTTCGCCGCGATAGCCGCGAGATTGCATGGCGAAGAAAACCTCATCGGCCAGATCCACGCTCTTGCTTAGCAGCACACCGGCATCGGCGACCAGCATGCGCCGTTTTTCCTTGCCGGAAAGGCACCCTACCATCCGACTGCGACGCGCCTCAAACATATCGAAGGCAGATTGCAGCAGCAGGAAAATGTAGCGGTAAGTCATGCAGAGGATAACCACTACCACCGCAGGCACCCCCAGTGCCCGTAGGCTCTTGAGCAAATGCGGCCATGGCGTGGCGAGAATCGTCAGCGCCGCGAACGTGGCCGCCGTTGTCGCGCGGCCGATCAGGAACGCCGCACTTTCGATACCCTGCATGCTCGCTCCCCAGCCAAGCAGCGGCAAGCGGAATAGCACCTCGCCTGGCACGAGAAAAAGTGCAGGCAGCGCCAACACCCCGGCAAACATCGCTACGTTGAGCCATATTCCCCGCGCCAGGATCGTCAGCGGAATCCGTGACACGACGGCCAAAGCCACCGCCGCTGCGAACAGGGAATAGAGGAACGAAAGGCTACGGGTAGACACGGCCAAACCGATTAGGATCAACATGGCGACGAGCCGTACGCGCGGATCAAAACGCTGCAGTAGACCCGATTCCTGTGCCAGGCGCTCGCCACAAATAGCGTGCTCCATTACAGCAAGCAATTGACCAATCTGGATCTCGAAGAATCCGCCGCCGTGCCTACGGTCGAGAAAGGATTGTGCCGACATGGTCGGGCTGCGCTCAGCCCGGTAAGGGCCGGCGACGTAACCTGCTAAAGGCCCAGCCGACAGTAAGCCAGATTAAAATTGTCAGCCCGCCACCCAGCATGGCCGAGAAAGCGTAGCCAACCGAGCTTGGCAGGAATGGAACTTTGTAGTCGGGAATCGGCGAATTCCAAAATGAGGAAAGCCGCTTGAGTCCCTCTGGCGCAACTGCAGGCAGTTCGCGATTTCCCGAAGCAGCCACAATTTCTTCACGCTTATGCGGATCGGCAAAATTCGCAATTCTCCATTCACCCCAGGCAGTCCCAGACGCGAGCTGGCCCAAGGGCGCCAACACCATTAGGACACCCAACAGGCCGAGTAGCTTTCGAACCGAGAGCCAACTGGAGCCGCTATTGGCGCCGACCTTCACAGTCGCGACAGGCGCTGTCGCGCGAAGCAAATCCGGCTCAGCGCGCTGCAGCCAAGACAACACGCCACCACTGATGATCCCCTCGGCAATGCCGGCTACTCCCAAGTGACCAATCATCATGGCCGGGATGGCAATATTCAGCGGATAGGGAGCGTAAAGCGGAACGCCTGCTTCCGTATGAAACCATATCGGCTGCACGCCGAATTCGATAGCCGTCGCCAGTGCAGCGACGTTGATCGCAACGTAGCCTGCAATGGTGGCAGCTACCACTCGGCGCGGTGAATCAATGGCTGCGTTTCCGGATATGGCCCGGTACAGTAGATAAGCGATGCCCACGCCGATAAAGCCCATGTTGAGGCAATTAGCGCCGAGCGAACTGATACCGCCGTCGCCGAAAAAGAATGCTTGGATCGCCAGAGTAATTGAGATCGCGAGCATGCCGCCCCAAGGCCCTAGAACAACCGCCGCGATGCCCAGTCCCACGGGATGAGCTGTGGTGCCGCCTGGCAAAGGTAGATTAAACATCATGACGACAAATGAAAACGCCGAGAACACGGCGAGCAGCGGCACCATACGTGTATGCAAGCTACTCTCGACCTTGCGCAGTGCGACATACCAGAATGGCATCGCCGCTGCATAGCCCGCGGCGCAGGTGGCGGGACTCAGGTAACCATCAGGAATGTGCACGACACATCTCCGGCGTGTGCAGCGCCTCCTGCGTTGGCGCACAGGTATCGGACTGCACTGCGAACGACGACAGGCCACAGGACGCAGCCTCCGCCAGTTGCAGACCGTTTACTACACGCAACGCCGCTTGCGCGGCGCCAAAACCGTTGTCGATATTAACCACCACAACTCCGGGCGCACAACTCCCTAGTGCGCTATGCAAGGCAAGCTGTCCCCCGCTGCTTACGCCGTACCCGGTCGAAGTGGGAACCGCGATGATAGGCGCGCGGATCAGTCCGGCAAGCACGCTGAAAATCGCGCCTTCCATTCCGGCGACGACAACGACAACAGGATATGCGCGGATATCTTCCAGACGCGCCATCAGCCGCCAAAGCCCGGCCACTCCGACGTCCGTGATCTGCCGGGAACCCACACCCGCAAATGCCAGCGTGCGACACACTTCCTGAGCCACCGATGCGTCGGCCATGCCGGCACTGACCACCGCCACGCGGGCTTTTGGTGCAGGCGCGATCTCACCCAGAAACGCAGTATTCGACAAGGGATCGTAATTCAGGATACCGGCTAACCGCTCAGGCAATGCCGCGAATGCTTCTGGTGAAAGGCGGGTGACTAGCAGGCGGCGTTTTTCTTCGGCTGCTTTCTCGAGCAAATCTGCAAGAAACGACAGCGGCTTCCCGGTCGCGTAAACGGCCTCTGCCAACCCTGTACGTGCCTCGCGATCCCAATCCATGACGGCGTTCATGCTCATATCGCTTTGTTGCGTATAAAAGCTGAACCCTGTCGATAGCTGGTGATAGCGATAAACTGGTAACCAGCCTTTTGGCAAAAATGGCGTGCCTTTTCTTTCAGGATAGGCTCGGTCTCCTGATCGGGCAATTCGCCAAGTTCGATATATACGCCCGAGTTCCGTATCCGTACGCGAACAGTGGACAATTCACCCAGTGTTCGCTTCAGTTCACATTCGAAGTCGTCAATGAAGTTCAGATCGCCCGCCCGGATGGGCAAGCCAGTTTCGACCCGACTGGCCAGGCACGGTTGCGCCGGTAGTTCAGCGTAGTGCTGCAATTGATGCGCGCGCGCAATTTGTCGAATGGTCGTCTTGTCGATGCCGGCGTCGACAAAAGGATGAACCACGTTTTGTTCGGAAGCAGCCTTCAAACCTGGGCGATAATCCGACAGATCGTCGAGATTGGCGCCCGAAGCGATGCGCCGCGTCGTTATCGCGCCTATCGAACGGTAGAGATTGGATTTGCAGAAATAGCATCGGTTGTAGGGATTCGCCCGATAGTCTGGATCTGCGAATTCTCCCGCACTGATTTCCCTGAGATCCCAGCCTTCCCGTTCAGACATTTCGCGTACCCGCGCAGTTGCCGCAGCCGGAACTGCCGGTGAGACGGCATGTATCATCAAGGGGGCGAGAGGCAGTGTGCGATGCGCCACGGTCGCCAGGGTGAGGCTGTCCACCCCCCCGCTGACCGCGATGGCCAATGGGAAATAGCCTGCCAGAATTTCACGCAGCCGCTTTTCCGCGGCAAGCAATTCGCCATTCATCAGGATTCCTCAGCCGCGGCCTTGGTCTGTCGGCGCAATGTCAGACCCGCCACAGATTCGAGCTCGTCGCTTTCAATCTTGGTCGTTACGCGTCCATTCGGGCGAAGCACTTCTTTCATGCGCAGACCGTCATCGGTGCGCCGCATTTTTCGCGGCAGGACAATCCGACTCAGCGTGCTCCAGCGCAAACCGATGGTCGAGGTTTCCTGAAAGACGAGACGACTGCATTGGTCCAAGCAAGCGGGGTCGATCAGCAGATGAAACATCGTGGCTGGACGGCCCTTCTTTCCCTGCGCGGCAACAAGTAACAGATCGAGAACGCCTTTTTCCTGCCGCAAGCGCTCGGCGGCCACGCCAATCTCTTCCCCGCTCATGTCATCGACGTCAAACTGGAGAGAGACGACGCTTGTTCCGTCCGCGGAAGCTTCTGCGTCTCTCTCGAACACCATGACGCGCAGCACGTTCGCAATTCCCGGGAAATTCCTGGTTCCGGCGCCGTAGCCCCCTGCGGCGTAGATGCCTTCCGGTTGATTCGACAACTGCTCCGGCGGGACCAGGTACCGGACGATCGCCGCGCCGGTGGGGGTGACACGCTCACCGGGAAAATTGTCGCTGCGCCACGGATAAGCTTCCAGAATCCGCATCGTTGCCGGAGCAGGAACCGGCAGCAAGCCATGCTGGGTATTGACCTGCCCGCCCCCCAAGGGCAGCGCGGAGATACTCCATGTCGTCTCGCCCAGCGCCGAGATCAAACTACCCGCTGCCACGACATCCATGATCGAGTCCCATGCCGCCAGTTCATGAAAATGCACTTCTTCCAGCACAACGTCGTGAATGCGGGATTCGGCCAGCGCCAGGATTTCGAGGATTGCGAGCGCGTGCAGTGCTGTTGATCCCGACAGCCTTGCGCCTTCGATCAATTTCCTGACCCCGGCATAGTCGCTGACCGGCGCGTAGTCATGGGAATGGCGATGATGAACGGTCGACGCCGATGCAGCGCCCGGCGCGCTCGCGTGCCGGTGGCGATGGCTCGGCCGACTGACGGTCTCCTCGCTGTTCGCTGCGCCAGCTTCCGGCGCAAAGCTCGTATGCGCAAGCGCATCAGGCGAGGGCTTTTCATCGAGGGAAAAGTGCAGCGCGGCAATTCCATTCTTGAGCACCGGCGTCAAGCGGACTGCGCCAGCTTCGGCGGGCAGGACTGCGGCAATATCGGCCAAGACCTGGTCGCGGCATTGCGGAAAGGCGTCCAGCATGGCGGCGACAAACATGTCGCCGGCAATGCCGCCCAGCGGCTGAAGATGAATATGCTTGCCGCTCATTGCATCGCCGCAAGCGGAAGAACGCGTGAAAATGAAAAAAGCGCAGGTGAACTCATGGTACGGAAATCATCGCTGAACGGGACTGTTGATCCTCGGCGGGACACTGCGGCGCGAACCCATCGCCGCGACTATTTGGCGCCGCGCACAATGGCAATGTGTTCGCGAAAACCGGCCTCCAGGCTGTAGTCCGGCTTCCACCCCAGATCACGACGCGCGCGCGAATCATCGTAAGACAGGGGATAGGGATTTTCGGAAGGCGCGGCGTTGTCGGCAAAGCTGATGACGGCATCCGGACACACCGTCCTGGCTACCGCCATGGCTTCGCGAATTGAATAAAGACCGCTCATGATGTTGTACCCGACCTGCGGAATGACCTTGCTCTCAAGCATCAGAAGCACGGCCTTAGCTGCATCCTTGACGTATAGCCAATCTCCCTTTTCTTCGGGCGATGCGATGTGCAGGGGCTCCTTACGGGCCAGCGCATCGAGCAATTTCGACGAATACATGGCCGTGATTCCAGTCTCGCGCCCGGGTCCATACACCCAGGGAAAGCGTACGGCCCCGACCTCGATTCCATGCTTGCTCTTGTACCAGCGTAGCATATGTTCGCATGCCAGCTTTGTCTGCCCATACATGGTAACGGGCTCCTTGATAGCATCATCGCGCACTGGTTCAGGCAAACCTTTGCCGAATACCGAGATGGAACTGGAGAAGACAAAGCGCTTAAGACCTGCAGCAACGCCGGCATCCAGGAGATACTGGGTTGACAAGAAATTAATCTCCCAGCCGCGCAGGGGGTCGGCCTCACAAGGACCAGCCAGCCAGGACACCAGATGGATCACCGCATCCGGGCGCTCATTTAGCATCATCTTGTACACACTTTCCGAACGCGAAACGTCCAGCGGATGCCAGACAAGCTGTTCAGATGAAATTACATCCTTCGGCACAAAAAGATCGGTTGCCACCACCGAGTAGCCTTTGTCGACCAGCGCCGGTGCCAGATAGCGCCCGATAAATCCCCCCGCCCCCGTAACAAGAACTTTCATGCTGACCGTTCCTTCCAGAAATTTTTCACGCAGTGCCACATCACCGCACTGTCTTCAGCTCCGTATCCCTGTGCACGGGACGCCTCGTTGAGGAAATCGATGGTTCGCCCGAGGATCAGCGGAGCCCCGGCCGCCTCGGCCATTTCCACGCCGAGGCGTACGTCCTTGCACAGCAGCGACACAGTGAAGGTCGGATCGGTGTAACGCTCCTCGCTCACCCTGCCCCCAAGTTCTCGGAATAGGTTGCTCACCGTGCCCGCCTGGCTTGCGGTAATGATTTCGTACAGCTTGGCCGGCGGAATGCCGACTTTTTCCGAGACCGCCATCATTTCAGCCGTCATGGCGTTGATCGCCCCGAACATGAGCTGATTGAGCAGCTTCACCTTGTGACCTGAACCCACACCGCCAATGTGCACCACGTGGGCCGCGATGAAATTCAGCAATGGCCTGACTTCCTCCAGGGCTGCCGCATCGCCGCCCACCGGCAAGGCCCACTTGCCCACGGTCGATGGCCGCCCGAGTACCGGGGCGTCGATATAGCGCACGCCCGCGGCGTTTGCCGCGGACGCCATCGCGCCGGTGTTCTCCGGCGAGCTGGTGCACATATCGATGATGATTGCACCTGCCGGGAGTGCCGACAGGAGTCCGTTCTCCCCGCGGACGCACTCGGCTATTTCCGCCGGCCCGGGCAGGAACAGGATGATCCAGTCCGATTTTCCCACGAGCTGCGCAAGGCTGGCGCACATGCTGATGCCTGCCGCCCGGCCCTTGTCCGCGCTTGCGGGAAACGCGTCATAGCCATTGACCGTGACGCCCATTTCCAGAAACTTCGCGGCAACGGTGCGACCCATGGTTCCCGTGCCGACTATGCCAACGCGTTTCACGACGCTTTCCTTGAATGAATGGCCGGCGAGCCGGCTGCGGCGAAGGCGGACATGCTCACTTGCGCTTCAGATGCACCGCGGCGCCGCCGGAATAGCACTCCGGCGTGCAAAGAATGCTCGCCTTGGACCCCACGTAGCGCGCAGCAAGATGCATGGCGTCGTCGAACGTAGCCACCGGAATGTAGCCCATGCCGCGGGCGTAGACCGGCTTTTGCGCCCCGACCATGATGACCGCCTGGGTGCGCTGGCCCAGCACGGCGCCGCCGCTGATCATGGACATCGCGTGGAACGGGTGATAGGTGTTGAAATTGGAGTAGGCGAAGCGGTACTCGTAATTCATGGTGATCGCTTCGGCATCGGCGGAGTGCAGGAAATCCGTCGGATTCTGGTATTTCTGCAGGGCGGCATAGGTTTCCTGGTACGAGGGGAACCACTTGTCGTTGAACCAGCCGTCGCAGAACCCGGCGACGATTACCACGCCGTCCGGGCGCAGACAGGGCCAGCAGCGCGAATACTGCCCGCCGATGGCAAGGCTCGCCAGTATGGGATTGGTGCCCATTCCAGGGCCATAGTGGAAATTGCGCGGCATTCCCAGTACCAAGATATCCGCCGGATCGCTCATTTCCACCGGGATGGTGGTGCGGCGCTCGGCCAGCGGCCAGGTGGCCGCTTCGACGGCGGGAATCGTGCCGGCCTGCACGTCGAGCACGTCGCCAAATTGTCCGAGCACCGCGTCAACGGCAAAGACCTGCTTCCCCATTCCCTTTTGCATGGCTTCGCCTATCGACTTGAACTGATGGCGCATGTGCTGATGCTGCGAGCCGCCCAGCCAGTCGTCGCGATGCATCGTCGTGGGATTGTGGTGGGAGGCGATCGATTGCCAGCCGGAGAAGCCCGTCACCAGCATCTTGGAGCCTCCGCTGAACCCGCCATAGGGATTGCCCGAACAGTGCCCGATCAGGACCACCAGGTCGGATTCCACCAGCAGGCGGTTGCACTGGACGCGGTTGCCCATCGCGTCCTTGCCGAAATCCTTCAGATCGGCCGCATCACCGTCGTGATTGACCAGGCGCCCCGGGTAGAACTGATCGACGATTTCCTTGCCGAGATACCAGTAAAACTCCTCCAAAGTGTTCTGCCGATGCAGCCCGACGCCGCACAGCAATGTGATGTTCTCCAGCTTGCAGCCGCCGGCCAGCAATTCCTCGAGCACCGCCTTGATGGCGATACGACGATGTGCTTTGGGGTGCGCGCCGCCCTTGACGCGATCGGGAAATCCAATCACCACTTTCTTGTCCGGCCCGGCCATCGTACTCAGGGGGGGCGTATCCAACGGGCTTTTCAGGGCTTTTTTCGTAAGTTCTACGGAATCGCCGAGAGGAGAAGGATCCTTGTAGGTCTTTCCGTAACGAATCACCGTCGCGTGGTCCGGCAGTTCTACACGCAATTTGGTATCGCCGTAATCCAATAGAACATCTTGCATTTGAGTTCCTTCCTAATAATCGAACGAAGAGACGATTCAAGTTGGCCCAAACAAAACCGTATCGTGCATGCAATGCCACTCCGAACCGGCAATGTTCTGCGCGGGCATCAGAACATCAAGTTCTGTAGACATGGGGCTACTTGTCAATGCGGCGCGCGACGGATGAAAGCCTGACTTGGGAAATCGCAATCATCACGGCTTGAGATCCATTTCAAGGTGGACGTAGTCGCCGCGATAGGTGACTTCGCCTAGGTACAGCACCGTGTCGTCCGGCGCGGTACACACTCGGCGCACCTCGGCCACGGGCCCGTTAACCGGGATATCAAGATGGCCGGCGACCTCGACGTCGGCTGTGGAAATGGTCAATGTCTGCCGCGCGCGTGCGATCTTCACTTTGGGCAGATCGAGTAATGCCGGAACCACCGTCTCGCGCCGGAAGCGTCGTGGCGCCATGCGGAATACGCGCTCATCTAGATAGATCGAAATTACGCAGTAAACTTCTCCATTATGTGAATGCACCCTGCGCATGAAATGGTAGCGTGGGGCCGGTTTGCCGTCCCCGGATCGCAGGACAGGCGTCGCGGCAGATTCCTCGATCAAAGTGAGCTTGGGTTTGTCACCGCGATACACGTCAGCGAGATCGCGCAGCGAAGTCTCCAGCCGCAGCCAGCGGTCTTGCGTCGGTCGCCCGGTGACGAATGTGCCTCGTCCTTGTTGCGGCGAGAGCAGACCATCGCGCGCCAGCAAGTTCACCGCCTGGCGCACGGTGACCCGCGCCACGTCGAACTCGTGCATGAGCTCTTCGAGCGTGGGTAGTTTCGCCCCTTGCACCCAGACCCCACGGGCAATGCGCTGGCGCAGCAGATCGGCGAGCTGCGCATAGCGCGGAACGGGACTGTCTCGAAACAATCGATGCATGGTCAAGCTAGCGCGGCACGGAACACCGACGACGGGTCGAGGAGCGGCCAAGAGCCGGTTGGCGAGCACGCCGCCAGCCGAACTTGCCCCAACAATAACGTCCGCGTACGCATCCAACCGGACCTGTCAACCTTCAAGCCTTGACTGTATCGAGGTAGGGCTTTGTCTCAAAATACTTCGACGCCGGCGTCGCGTTCTGGATGCCTCCATAACTTACATAAAAGTCGGTTACCCGCTGCAGCCACTTCGTGACCGTGCCATCGATGTACATCTGGCGCCACTGACTCGACAGGAACATCTTCTGCGCCTTGTACATCACCTTCAGGTCGGCTAGCGGAACTTGCTTGTAATAGTTCTTCTGCAGAGTCTCGAGCGCCGCGTCCGGGTTCTTCACGATGTAGTCGTTTGCATCAACCCAGCCGCGGATAATGCGCGGGAGCACGTCATAGTTTTTCTCATAGTAGTCTGCGCGCGTCGCCCAGCCGTCGACGATCGCGGCCTCCGGATAATACTTTGAGGCGTCCACGAGCATCTTCGCGCCGGGTACCTTGTTGCGCACGATGATGTTGAACGGAACCCACAGCGCCACCGCCGGCACTGCGCCGGCAATGAACGACGCCACGGCGCTGGACATGGTCTCGTTGACGATGTCGACGTCCTTCGACGGATTGATCCCGTTGGCGCGCAAAGCGGTATCGAGAAAGACGTGCGCCGTCGTACCTGTCGTGGTGGCGATCTTCTTGCCTTTGAGGTCAGCGAAGTCCTTCACTCCCATGTCCGGTCGCACCCAGAGCTGCGCGGTAGCGAACTCGACGTCGTTGATGAGGAAGACCTTGCCTTGGCCGCGCGCCGGGAAGTTGGATACCACCGCACCGGTCGCAAGCATGTCGAGGCTGCCGCCGATCATCGCTTGAAACATCCCGAGCCCCGTCGTGAACTGCACCAGATCAAGATCGAGGCCTTCCTTCGCGAAGCTGCCGCGGTGCATTCCGGTCCAGATCTGACCGTCCACCGCCAGCGTATGCAGATAGCCCACCTTCACCTTCTTGCGGGTTTTCGCTATCGCCGGGGCGCCAATTACCGACAGTCCGAGCGCGGCGCCGGTTGTTTGTATGAACTTTCTACGATTCATGCTCATAATTCCCTCCATGTTGGTCAATGAAACATGCGTGTCGTTTGCCGCACCTGGGCGGCGTACTCCTTCATCACGAGCTCACGTATATGCGACCGGAGCTCGCCGAACTCGGGCTTATCGTGGAGCGAGTCCACGCGTGGGTAGTCGAAAGGCACGTCGATGATCTCCCGGATGCGCGTCGGCCGCGCCGTCATGACGACGATGCGATTGGACAGGTATATAGCCTCCTCCACCGAGTGGGTGATCAGCATCACCGTCTTGCCCTCTGCCTGCAGCACCTCAAGCAGCAGGTCCTGCATCGCGCTGCGGGTTTGCGCATCCAGCGCCCCAAACGGCTCGTCCATCAGCAGGAACTCGGGGTTAACCGCGTAAGCGCGGGCAATAGCCAGACGCTGCCGCATTCCGCCCGAGAGCATCTTCGGCCAGGCGTGGGCGAAATCGGCAAGACCCATCAGTAGCATGTAGCGCTGGCAAGTATCCTCCCGCTCATTCGCGGGTACCCGGCTCGCGCGCAGGTTCAGACCGAACAAAATGTTCTGCTTCACGGTCAGCCACGGGAATACCCCGTAGTCCTGGAAAATCACGCCTCGGTCAGGGCCGGGTCCTGCGATCGGCTTGCCGTCGAGCATCACGGAACCCGAAGTTGGCTTTAGGAAGCCGGCGATAATGTTCATCATGGTCGTCTTGCCGCAACCGGAGGGACCGATCACCGAGACAAATTCGCCCTGCCGGATGCTGTAGGACACATCGTCCACCACGCGAAGGGGACCGGATGCTGTCTGGAAATCGACCGACACACAGTCGAACGAGATACGGTCTTTGGCAGTCGCGTTCATACAATGCTTTCCTGCCAAGCTACCAACCGACGCGCAAGCGTGCGCAGCGCGAAATCCATCGCAAGAGCAATAAAGCCGATGCAGATGATGCCGACGTAAATAATGTCGAGCTGGAAAAACGCAGCCGCATCTTGGATCAGCGCGCCCAGCCCCTGCTGCGCGGCAATCAACTCGGCGGCGACCAGCGTCGCCCAAGCGACGCCTAATGCCACGCGCATCGCGGTCAGCGTGTGCGGGACGGTGAGGGGCAAAATGACTTTTAGAAAGATCTCGGAGTCCCGCGCGCCGAGCGTGCGCGCCACGCGTATGTAGATCGGGTTGATCTGCCCGATGCCCTCATACATAACGATGACCCCCGAGAAGAATGACGCGTAGAATAGGATCACCACCTTGGCGGTCTCGCCGATGCCAAAGTAAACGATCACTAATGGAATCAGGGCAATTGGCGGCAGGGCACGGAAAAAGTTGAGTACCGGGTCGACGAATCGGCGCACCTCGCGGTACCAGCCAAGCACGAAACTCACCGGTATCGCGACCAAGATGCCAAGCAGAACACCGAGGAGTACGCGCTGCGTTGACGCCCAAATGTCCCGCGGCAGCCTCTGGCCGGCGAGTTCCCAGAACCGCTTCGCCACCGCTTGCGGCGTGGGCACCAACGCGGGATTGATGAGACCGCTGTAGTGAATCGCACTCCATAGAAGCACGAGCAGCGCCCAAGGCGTGACGATCAGCGCGGTTTGACGCAGAAATCGCAAGTTTGGACCTCCTTCACATACGGCAATCGACTTGCGCTGGACTGGGTTGCCATCGCTCGCGCTGGAAAGGTACCATAATTAGAATCTTATGACAACCATTAAACTCTCCATTAAACTTTCAATCGGATTGGTATTAAAAGTACTTTGGGCAGGTCAATTGCGGCGTGTCGGATTGATCCGCCAATCCCTCGGAGACGCGCGGTCGAACGTGGGCGTTGAAAGGGCGCCTCGGAGACCGGACTATGATTGCGGTGGATCGGGGGCACCATCTCAGGTTCTTCCGAAGCGGACATTGCTGTCGGCTACACTGATTGCATTTTGGATCGAATGCCGATACCCAGTTAGGCCGATGACCTGCTGCTCACAACTAATTAGCGAGCGGCAGCTTCACCCTGGATAGCTGCCCAAGATGACGCCGAAAGTCGAATGACTCCTTAGGGCACGAAGGAGACATCAGCGCTTTCAAATGTGGATCGAACGTCGATGTAAATCCATTGCGCTGCAACATGTAATTCGAATATCAATCACGGGATCCGAATAGCCTTTCTGCCGACTGAAGCAAAATTCAAAGCCCCTTGCCGTTTATTGATGGCAACGGGCTTTTTCCATTGTGAGGGTGTCCTTGCCCATCGACCAAGCTGTGCGTTGTTACCATTGCGCCGTCGGCGGCGCCGCAGCAGCACGCAAAGAAAAAGCCCCAGCGAACGCCAGGGCTGTGAAGCTTTGTTGCAATCAAGCGGCTACTCGCCGCGCTCAATCTCTTCGTACCGCTGTTCCATGAGCTCCGAGATAACGTCCCAGGCGGTCTTGCCGGCGTCGTTGATAGTCAGCACCCGGTCGCCCGCCCGTGCATAGGCAAGCACAGGCTCTAGGTCTCTTGCTGCCATTGACCAGCCTACAAGCCTGCGACCGCGTATCTCTTCCGGCGTCTCCGGTGTATCTTCGTCTTGCGTTGATAGCACTTCGCCTCCCATTTGTTTGATGTCAGCTATCGCTTTTTGCACATCCTGTTGCGCGTCCTGTTGCGCTATCAGTGCCTTGCGTAGTCGCTCTAACGCATCCGCCCCGCGTCCCATTAATCACTCTCCTTTGTTGTCAATTGGCGCTCGCCGCTCAAGCAACTTCGCTTGATTTGTCATGGCGTCTTTACCTGTCAGAATGCCATCGTTGCATTGGTCGCACCAATCGCCCGATTGCGCGTAGGTGATCGAGTGCCCTCGGTATGGCTTGCTCACCTTCATTACTCTGCGCTCAAGATGCCCCTTGAAATACACCGGGCAGACGAGCCATATTGGTCTTGAGTGCATCTTTGGCCTCCTGTGCCCAAGTGTAGGTACCTGCTCCAAGGGACTTATTGCGAGCAACAGAAAGGCCACCGAAGGACCTACGGTTGGTTCGCTGAGAGGTGGCTTCGCTTGCCTGAACGATGAATCGAGTTCGACATGCGGGTTGTCGGGACGAAGATGGCGATCTGCGTGTGCCACCAGGGCACCGTGCCGCCTGCGCGAGGATAGCTAATCCACCGGCAACATCAACATCTCGGCGACCCGTGCCGCATCTGGCGCCGCGAGATGCGGCACGCTACCCAATAGGGGCGCGTCCAGCCGAGTGCGCAGCGCGGCGATGTTTTCCGGGACGCAGGCCATTGTGGCATCGACCTGGTTGGCGATCCAGCCGGCCAGGGATAGTCCGCGCGCGCGCACGGCTTCTGCTGTCAGCAGAGCGTGATTGATGCAGCCCAAGCGCAATCCCACCACCAGGATTACCGGGAGCCCCA
>Ga0307377_10002101_pt1 | contig 23893 bp, 19 predicted proteins | sample TR3MG_FD_202535 | JGI IMG/M metagenome (GOLD analysis project Ga0307377, IMG submission 202535) | Soil microbial communities from Risofladan, Vaasa, Finland - TR-3 | ecosystem: Environmental > Terrestrial > Soil > Coastal area > Acid sulfate soil | place: Finland: Risofladan, Vaasa | collected...
CCGAGCAGGGTCACGAGACCTATCTGCTGGAGAAGGCCGCCGACCTCGGCGGCATCGCCAACCGCCTGCACTACACCGCCGAAGGGCTGGACGTGCAGTCCTACCTCAAAGACCTGAAGAAGAAGGTGTACCAGCACCGCGACGTCCACGTGATCACCGATGCGCAGATTCTGGATGTGGACGGCTACGTCGGAAATTTCGAGACCAAGGTGAAATCCAAGGGTCGGTCGCGCAGCATCAAGCACGGCGTGGCGATCATCGCCGTCGGCGCGCAGGAACTTAAGCCGACCGAGTACCTGTATGGCAAGAGCGATCGGGTAATGACCCAGCTCGAACTGGAAGAGAAGCTGGGCAAGGGCGGTGAGAGCCTCGCCGCTACCCAGAGCATGGTGATGATCCAATGCGTCGGCTGCCGCCAGGAGGACCGCAACTATTGCTCGCGCGTCTGCTGCAGCGGGGCGATGAAGAACGCGCTCAAGCTGAAGGCTTTGAAGCCGGATGCGGAGATCTATGTGCTGTTTCGCGACATGCGCACCTACGGCTTCAAGGAAGATCTCTACCGCGAGGCCTCGAACCGGGACGTCAAGTTCATCCGCTACGAGCCCGGGGACAAGCCCGTCGTCGAGGCGGTGGAGGAAGGCGGGCGCAGCTTCCTGCGCGTCACCGCCGCCGATCCGATACTGGGCAAGAAACTGGTGCTCGATGTGGACAACGTGGTTCTGGCCGCCGCGGTGATTCCGCCCGAAGGCGCACAGGACATCGCGCGTTTCTTCAAAGTGCCACTGTCCCCGGACGGATTCTTTCAGGAAGCCCACGTCAAGCTGCGGCCGGTGGACTTCGCCGCCGAGGGCGTCTATCTCTGCGGCACGGCGCAGTATCCGAAGCATCTTTCAGAGACCATCGGCCAGGCCCACGGTGCCGCAGGCCGGGCGCTGACGATACTGGTGCAGGACACCGTGGTCGCCTCGGGCTCGGTGTGCGCGGTGGACGAAATCGACTGCGTGTCCTGCGGCGCGTGCATTACCTGCTGCACCTACAACGCCATCGAGTTCCACGACACGCCCCGCGGCAAGAAGGCCGTGGTCAATCCGGTGCTGTGCAAGGGCGACGGACTATGCAATGCCAAATGTCCTACCGGCGCCATCGGCCTCAAACACTACACCGACAAGGAAGTGTTCCGCCAGATCGACGCGGCGCTGGCGGGCTGAACGATGACATCGACCCTAAGGACACATTCCACAATGAGCTGTCATTCCGAGGCCATCCCCCGAGGGGACTTCCTCCGGGGCGTCGGCCGAGGAATCTGCTTCTTATTTATTTTGACAGCAGATTCCTCGCTCCGCTCGGAATGACATCTTTTGAAACCGACTCTAAGCATGGAGCGATGAACTAAGCATGGCCGCCCCCACCGAATTCAAACCCGTCATCGTCGGTTTCCTGTGCAACTGGTGCTGCTACGGCGGCGCCGACCTCGCCGGCGTCTCGCGCTTCCAGTATCCGCCGCATTTGCGCGTCATACGCCTGATGTGCTCGGGCCGGGTCGACCTGGAATTTATTTTCCGTGCCTTCGCCAAGAAGGCCGACGGTGTGTTCATAGGCGGCTGCCACCTGAATGACTGCCACTACAACCCCGAGGGCAACTACGACGCGCTCGGCAACAGCCTGATCGCCAAGCGCATCCTGGCGAACGTCGGCGTCAATCCCGAGCGGCTGCGGCTGGAGTGGGTGTCGGCCGGCGAGGGCACGCGCTTCGCCGAAGTCATGCACGACCTGTCGGCGAAGATTAAAAGCCTTGGCCCTCTCGGCTCGAGCGAGGGCAAGTCGATCGCCGAACTGCAGGCGGGCTTGCAGGCGGCCACCGACCTGGTGCCCTACATCAAGCTGGTCGAGCGCGAGCGCTTCCGGGTGCCCGAAAGGACGGAAGAGGGCTACCACAAACTTTTCGGCAGCACCGAGTTCGACCGGCTGTTCCAGGAACTGATACTGGACAAGCTGACGATGGGCCGCATCATGGGCCATGTTCGGTCGCAGCCGGTGGCGGCGGGCGAAATTGCCGCCGGCCTCAGGCTGCCGGACGCGGACGTTCTGCGCCATCTGAATGTGCTGGCGCAGCGCGGCCTGGTCAGGCTCGACGGCAATCAGGTGCAGGCCGTGGCGGTGGCGTGAATTCAGCCAAATGAGCAAGAACGTATTTCACAATGAAGATTCCATAAATTGTCATTCCGAGGCCAAGGGCCGAGGAATCTGCTTCTTCGTATCTGATTAAAGAAGCAGATTCCTCGCTGCGCTCGGAATGACAATTAATTTTGAAATGACCTCCAAGCGAATCGACGACATGAGCGAACAGAAGATAGCCGGCATCATCGAAAAATACCGGGGCAGGCCGGGCGCGGTGATCCACGCGCTGACCGAAATCCAGCACGAGAACCACTGGCTGCCGCGCGAGGTGATGCACAAGGTGGCCGACGCGCTGGAAGTGCCCTTCAGCCAAGTGATGCAAATCGCCAGTTTCTACAAGACCTTCAGCCTCACGCCCAAGGGGCGGCACGAGCTGCACGTGTGCACCGGCATGACCTGCCACCTGCGCGGCGCCGCGAAGCTGATGGCGAAGGTCGAGGAAATCACCGGCCTCAAACCCGGTGAAACCGACACCGAAGCGAAGTTTTCGCTGGAGGCCGGCAGCTGCCTCGGCAGCTGCAGCATCGGGCCGGAGTTGATCGTCGACGGCAAGCACTACGGCAGGATGACGCCGGAGCGGGCGGCCGACGTACTTAAGCAATACGAGTAGGGACCAATCATGCCAAGGTTACAAACAACGGCCGAACTGGAAACGCTGAGGGCGGAAATAATCGCGGCGCGCGATCCGGCCAAACCCTGCATCGCGGTGTGCGGCGGCGCGGCCTGCGACGGACTGGACTCTGCCGCCGTCGCCAGCGCCTTTGCCGCGGAAATCACGAACCAGGGCGCAGCGGCCAAGGTCGATTTTCGGGTCACCGGCTGCCACGGCTACTGCAACAAGGGGCCGAATGTCGTCGTCGGCCCGGGCGATGTCTGCTATTTCGAAGTCAAACCCGAAGACGTTGCCGAGGTCGTTGCCTGCGCACTCAAAGGCGAAGTGGTGGATCGCCTGGTCTACAGCGATCCGGTTACCGGCGAAAAAGCCGTGCACATGAACGAGGTGCCGTTCTACAAGCATCAGACGCGCATACTCACCGGTGACATACCCAGAATCGATCCGACGCGCATCGACGACTACATCGCGGTCGGCGGCTACAGCGCGCTCGCCAAAGCGCTTTCCCAGATGAGCTCCGACCAGGTGCTGCAGGAGGTCAAGAAGGCCAACCTGCGCGGCCGCGGCGGGGGCGGTTTTCCCGCCGGGCTGAAATGGGAGACGACGAAGAACGCGCCCGAGAAGACCAAGTACGTGATCGTCAACGGCCACGAGGGCGAGTCCGCCGCCTTCATGGACCGCGCGATGCTCACCGGCAATCCGCACAAGGTCCTCGAAGGCCTGATCATCGGCGGCTATGCCATCGGCGCGCAGCAGGGCTACATCTATACCCGCCACGACTCGCCGTCGATGGCGCGGCACATTACGGCCGCACTGGAGCAGGCGAAGGAACTGGGCCTGCTGGGCAAGAACATCCTCGGTTCGGGCTTCGACTTCGAGGTGGAACTGCACTTCGACGTCGGCATTTTCGTCTCCGGCGAATCGAGCGCGCTGATGCGCTCGATCGAGGGCAATGCGCCCGAGCCCAGGCCCAAATACATCCGCACCTCGGTCAGCGGCATCTGGGACAAGCCGAGCAATCTCAACAACGTCGAGACCTGGGCCAATGTGCCGGAAATCATCAACCGCGGCGCGGACTGGTTCACCAGCATAGGCTCGGAGAAGAGCAAGGGCACCAAGCTCGTGTCGCTCTCTGGCCACGTGGTCAACAGCGGCGTGGTCGAGGTGCCCATGGGCACGCCCTTGCGCAGCATCGTGTTCGACATCGGCGGCGGCGTCCCTGACGGCAGGGCGCCCAAGGCGATACATTTCGGCGGCGCCATGGGCGGGTCGATACCGATCGACATGATCGATGCGCCGCTGGACTTCGACGGCATGTCCAAGCTGGGTGCGCCGATAGGCGCAGGCGGCCTGCTGGTGATGAACGAGGACACCGACATGATCGAGATGGCGCGCTACCTGCTCGACTTCCTGGTCAAGGAATCCTGCGGCAAGTGCACGCCCTGCCGCGAGGGTATGTACCAGATGTTGAAGATCCTCACGGACATCATCGAGGGCAGGGGGCGCAAGTTCGACCTCGAGCGGCTGGCCGATCTGACCGAAGTCACCAGCCTGGGCAGCCTGTGCGCGCTGGGCAAGACTTCGTCCGACCCGCTCAAGAGCATGCTGCGCTATTTCAAACCGGAGTTCGAGGCGCGCATCGCCGCCGGCGCCGCCGCGGGGAGCGAGGCGAAATGAGCGACATCACACTGCAGATAGACGGCAAGGAAACGACGGTGCCGGCGGGAACCACCGTGCTGAAGGCCGCGCAGCAGATCGGTGTTTCCATCCCGACGCTGTGCCACCACCCCAAGCTCGAGGACTACGGCGGCTGCCGTCTGTGCCTGGTGGAAGTCGAGTCGCGCGGCAGGACGAACTACGTGGTGTCCTGCCTCTATCCGGTGGAGAACGGCCTGGTCGTGCGCACGCGCTCGGAGAAGGTGGACAAGGTCCGGCGCGTGATCATCGAGGAGCTGATGGCGCATGCGCCGGATGCGCCCGAACTCGTGCGGCTCGCTTACGAGTACGGCGCCGACCGCAACCGCTTCGAAAAGCAGGCAAGCTTCTGCGTGATGTGCGGCCTGTGCGTGCGCTACTGCGACGAGGTGAAGCAGAAGCGCGCCGTCGGATTCATCGAGAACGGGCATGCGCGCGAGATCAGCTTCATCCCGGAGATCGCGGCGAAGGAATGCTGGGACTGCCAGGAATGTTTCGCGATCTGCCCGACGTCCTACGCCCAGGCGGCCTACCTTCTGACCGAGGCGCTCGCTTTCCCCGGTCAGCGCAAGAAGGAAAGCGCGACTAGGGGAACGGAAGGGGACCGCATGGCGAATATCCCCGCTGTCCCGGTGAACTTCGTCAAGCGCCCACCCGCCTCCGAGCCTGAGTTGGCGCGCTGAGCCCGCGCCCCCAAGGAGCAGCCGGAAATACCCACAGTGTTTACCGCCCGTGAGATTGCCGAAGCCGGGGTCGAGGAGGAGATGAAACGGCGCGACTTCTACGCGTCAGTAGGCTAGCCAGCACCCGCGGCGGCGTGCGGCCGCCGGAGTCGTGGTGGATCGTCCGCTTCGTAAGCGGTATGCTACGCACCCTCCATCAGCGCAACCCAGCCATGCCGACGAGAATTTCCGACCTGCACATCGCGCGCGAAGATTTGCTGCCCGCCCCGCGGGAACTGCATCTTGAGCTGCCTGTAGGCGAGGCCGAGGCTGCGCATATCGCCGGAGCGCGCGCCGCGGTGCGGAATGTCGTGCGCGGCGAGGACGAGCGCTTGCTCGTGATTGTCGGCCCCTGCTCGATCCACGAGCCCGAGTCTGCAATCGAATATGCCCGGAGGCTGCGCGATTTCTCGCTCGGCGTGGCCGACGCGCTGTACCTGGTGATGCGCGTCTATTTCGAGAAGCCCAGGACACGCATGGGCTGGAAGGGTCTGATCTACGATCCCGATCTGGACGGACGCGGAAACATCGGCGAAGGTCTGCGCCGCGCGCGGCGCATCCTGCTCGAGTGCGCCCGCCTGGGCGTCCCGGCGGCGTCCGAAATCCTCGATCTGGTAACACCGCAGTACTACGCCGAACTGCTCAGCTGGGGCGCGATCGGCGCGCGCACGGTGGAGAGCCCGCTGCACCGGCAGATGGCATCGGCGCTGTCGGCGCCGGTGGGCTTCAAGAACGCCACCGACGGCAACGTGCAGACCGCCGTCGACGCCATTCTCGTCGCCGCCCAGCCGCACACCTTTCCCTCGGTCTCGACGGATGGCAGGGCGATGATCGTAACGAGCACCGGCAATGCGCACGGGCATCTCATTCTGCGCGGCGGTACGCAGGGACCCAACTACGATGCCGCCGGCGTGCGCGCCGCGGCCGACGCCTTGACGCGGGCCGGCCTGGCGCCGCGCATGATCGTCGACTGCAGCCACGGCAATAGCGGCAAGGACTATCGCAAACAACCCGAAGTGGCGGCTGGCCTGGCGGCGCAAATTGCGGGCGGTTCGCGCGCAATCTGCGGCGTCATGCTGGAAAGCCACCTGGTCGAAGGCAGCCAGGGCATCACCGGCGGCCGCGACAAGCTGCGCTACGGCCAGAGCGTCACCGACGCATGCATCGGCTGGGACGAAACCACCGCCGTGCTCGACCGCCTGGCGGCCGCGGTCCGGCAGCGCGCAGGCTGACGCAGGCGCAGCGAAACCGGTCTTGGGACCCGCTCAGAGCGTCTGACAAAACGAGGGGATATATCCCCTCGCGCTCCGCCAAATCAGGCGCCTCAGGGCGATTTTGTCAGGCGTTCTCAGACGCCTATCAGCCGTGCGTTGGACAGCGACAGGCGGTCGACCAGGACCGCCATGAACGCGCGGTCGAATTTGTGGCGGCAAACGTCGGAAGCGCGGTCGAGATCCTGGTTGCGTATGGTGATCACGCGCGACTCGGACAGGGCGACGACGTCGGCGCTGCGCATGCTGCCGGTCTCCCGGGAAATATAGGCCATCTCGCCGAAACATTCGCCCGCGCTGAGAATGTTGAGCAGCTTGCGCTGCTTGATCACCTTGACTTCACCGGATGCGAGCAGGCAGAAGAAATCGCCCGCCTGCCCCTCGAACATCAGCGCCTTGCCCGGCCTGCAGTATTCCCAGCTGCTGATGCGCATCACCTCCCACAACTCGGCGTCGCTGAAATCGGCGAAGAAAGGCAGGCTGCGCAGGATGTTGAATTTCTCGCTGTCGGCAAATGCTTCGCTCTGTTGCGCCGCCTGTTCGCTGCTGATGACCGCCGCGAGATCGTCGGAGAATTCATCCCAATCCTGGTAGCGCTGCTCCAGCTCCTTCTGCATCGCCTTGCGCACGATCCGGTCCACCGAAGGCGGAATTTCCGGGCGCAGGCTGGCCGGCGGCTGGGGCTCTACATTGGTGATCTGGTACATCATGCTGAGGTTGTTGCTCGCCTGGAACGGCAATTGCCCCGTCAACAGCTGGTACATCACCACGCCGAGCGAATAGATATCGGTCTGCAGCGTGAGCGGATGCTCCTTGATCTGTTGCGGCGACATGTAGGCGGGGGAGCCGATGCCGCTCACCTGGGTAGCCATGCTGGACGCGATCAGCGCGGAGCCGAAGTCGGAGATCTTGATGTCGGTCTCTCCGTGCAGCAGGATGTTGGCGGGCTTGATGTCGCGGTGGATGACCCCGGCGCGGTTGGCGAAATCCAGCGCGCGCGTGCACTTGAACACGATTTCGACGATCCTGTCCACCGGCAGCAGCGCGCCCGCATTGCAGTGCGGCTCGAGCGTGCCGCCGTCCACGTATTCCATCACCACGTAGCTGATGCCCTCGTCCACCACCGCGTCGTAGATCTGCACGATATGCGGATGCGTGAGCTTGCCTGCGAGCGACGCTTCGGTGATGAACAGCTTGCGGAACAGCTTGCGGTTCTCGTCGTCGGTGAACGTGTCCGGAAACACCACCTTGATCGCGACTTCACGCCCGGTGAAGGGATCGTGGCACAGATACACTTCGCTGGTGGCGCCCGTCCCCACTTTTTCTATCACCCGGTACTTGCCGATCTTCTCCATGCAGGCTAGTTCGCCAATCTCCTGCGCGCCTGCCTGATCGCAGCGCGCACGCGGCGCGGCGCGGTGCCGCCTTCGTGGTCGCGGCTGGCGAGGGAGCCCTCCAGCGTCAACACTTTGAATACGTCGGCGCCGACAAGCGGCGAAAACTGCCGCAGTTCCGCCAGGCCGAGCGCGGCAAGATCGCAGCCGCGCGCTTCTGCGGCGCGCACCGCGCGCGCCACCGCTTCGTGCGCATCGCGAAAGGGCAGCCCTTTCTTCACCAGATAGTCGGCGAGGTCGGTCGCGGTCGCATGCCCTTCGAGCGCGGCCGCGCGCATCGCGCCCGCGTCGACTTCGATGCCGGCAATCATCTCGGTGAATATCGCGAGCGTGTCGGCGAGCGTGTCGACGCTGTCGAACAGCGGCTCCTTGTCCTCCTGGTTGTCCTTGTTGTAGGCGAGCGGCTGCGCCTTCATCAGCGTCAGCAGCGCCATCAGGTGGCCGGTGACGCGTCCGGTTTTGCCGCGCGCGAGTTCGGGCACGTCCGGATTTTTCTTCTGCGGCATGATCGACGACCCGGTGCAGAAGCGGTCGGGCAGGCGGATGAAGCGGTAGCGCGGGCTCATCCACAGCACCAGCTCCTCCGACAAGCGCGAAATGTGGGTCATGATCAGCGCGGCCGCTGCGCAGAACTCGATGGCGAAGTCGCGGTCCGACACCGCGTCCAGGGAATTGGCGCAAACGCCATCGAAGCCCAGGTCTTTCGCCACCATGCCGCGATCGATCGGGTAGGACGTCCCGGCGAGCGCGGCCGCGCCCAGCGGCAGCCGGTTCACGCGCTTGCGGCAATCCACGAGGCGTTCGCGGTCGCGCGCGAACATCTCGAAGTAGGCCAGCAAATGATGGCCGAAGGTCACCGGTTGCGCCACCTGGAGATGGGTGAAGCCGGGCATCACCGTAGCCGCATGACGTTCGGCCAAGTCGAGCAGGCTCGTCTGCAGCGCGGCCAGATGGGCGCCGATCGCGTCGATCGCGTCGCGCAGCCACAGTCGCACGTCAGTCGCCACCTGGTCGTTGCGCGAGCGCGCCGTGTGCAAGCGCTTGCCGGCGTCGCCCGCGAGCGCGGTCAGGCGGCGTTCGATGTTGAAGTGCACGTCCTCGGCTTCGAGCGACCATTTGAATTTTCCGCTGCGCACCTCGGAAAGAATGGTGCGCATGCCCGATTCGATCGCGGCGAGGTCGCCCTTGGAGATCACCTTGCAGGCGGCGAGCATGCGCGCGTGCGCGAGCGAGCCGCGAATGTCGTGCTCGGCCAGGCGCTTATCGAACGATATCGAGGCGGTATAGCGCTGCACCCGCTCGGCCACCGGCTCGGCGAAGCGGCCCGACCAGGCGGCCCCTGGCCGCGTTTTCCTGTGTGTGTTCTTGCTCATTGCTCTGAATGCAGTCAGAATCGAAACAGTCGGGCGCATGGGCGCCAATTGATATACTTTTTCAAGCGGTTACCTGTGGCAAGTATAGAGCAAAACGTACCATCCGACTCCTCGAAGGATAAGCGCGGGCCGGCTGCGGCGCCGCGTAGCGCAGTGCGCTGCCGAAGGCAGGCGTGAGCGCCGCGCTCAGGGTGGTGCTGGTCGACGACGAGGTCCCGGCGCGCTCGCGCCTGAAAGAATTGATCGCCGATTGCGCGCCGCTGATCCAGGCGGTCGTGGTGGGCGAAGCCGGCAACGGCAGGGAGGCGTTGGCGCTGCTCGATTCGGTGAGCGCGGATCTGCTGCTGGTGGACATTCGCATGCCGCAGATGAGCGGCATCGAGTTCGCGCGCCACGCGCTCGCGCTGCAGCCGCCGCCGGCGATCATTTTCATCACCGCTTACGACGAATACGCGATCAAGGCGTTCGAGGTGCGCGCGCTCGACTATTTGCTGAAGCCGGTGCGCCGCGCGCGCCTGCAGGAGGCACTGGCGCGCGCGCGCGGCCTGGCCGCTCCCAGCGGCGATGCCCTGCGCGGACTGGACAGCGCGCCGCGCCGGCATCTGGCCGTGCCCGAGCGCGGACGCATCAGACTGGTGCCGATGGCCGAAATACTCTATCTCAAGGCGGAGCTGAAATACGTCACCATCCGCACCGCCGAGCGCGAGTACCTGTTGGAGGAGTCGCTGTCCCATCTGGAACAGGAATTTGCCGAGGCTTTCGTGCGCATCCACCGCAACTGCCTGGTGGCGAAGTCGCGCATCCGCGGTTTCGAAAAAGCGGAAGTGCAGGACGGCGAACAGGGCTGGGCGGTGCTGTTGGACGGCTGCGCGGAGAAGCTTGCGGTGAGCCGGCGGCAGTGGCCGCTGGTGAAGGAACTCGTCAAAGCTTAGTAGCGTTACCGCCGGCGCACGAGATTTTGCGCCGGCGTTTCCTCAGCCGCGTGCGCCGTTCAGTGCGTATTGCGCAATTGCGCCAGCGCGGCGTCGATGCGCTGATCGAGGAACCAGCCGTAATAATCGGCACTGCCGAATCCCACCAGCGGTTCGCCCAGCGCTGCCCCGCGCGGGCTGAACAACATCACCGTCGGCGTCATGCTCACATGGTAGCGGCGCGCGAATTCCGCCTGGGTGGTCGTCCTGCCGGCGAAATCGGCGAGTGTGGCGGAGCTGTCGATCGCGATCTCGCGCATCATCACCTTGGACCGGTATTCGGCATTGCGCTGCATCGGCAGCAGGAATTCCTGCCGCGCGCGTTCGCACCAGGCGCAGTCCGCCTGGGAGAACAGCACCAGCAGCGGGATGTTGCGCCCGGCCGCGAGGCGCGCGTCCGCCGCGAGATCGCTCGCCTGCGTCATTTGCGCGCAAGCGGGCGACGCAAGGAAGAGCGCGGCAAGGCATGCTAAAATCCAGCGCGTCGGCACCAGGCGTGCGGCCATAGCAACCACCCCCCTCTTGAATCATCCTGATCGTATCGTTATCGCCACGCGCCAAAGCCGCCTTGCGCTGTGGCAGGCCGAGCATGTGCGCGACCGGCTGCGCGGATTATATCCGGATTGCCGGGTGGACCTGCTCGCCCTGTCCACGCGCGGCGACGAAATCCTGGACACGTCTCTGGCCAAGATCGGCGGCAAGGGCCTGTTCGTGAAAGAGCTGGAACTGGCGCTGGCAGATGGCCGCGCGGACCTGGCCGTGCATTCCGCCAAGGACGTGCCGATGGAATTGCCCGCCGGTTTCGCATTGGGAGCGATCCTCGAGCGCGAGGATCCACGCGACGCCTTCGTTTCGAATAAGTTCGACGCTCTGGATGCCTTGCCCTCAGGCGCCGCGGTCGGCACGTCCAGCCTGCGGCGCGAGGCGCAATTGCGCTGCCGCTATCCGCAATTGGTCGTGACCAGCCTGCGCGGCAACCTCGATACGCGCCTGGCCAAGCTCGACCGCGGCGAGCACGACGCGATCATCCTCGCCGCGGCCGGCCTGAAGCGGCTGGGGCTGGGTGCGCGCATCCGCTCCGCGCTGACGCTGGAGCAAAGCCTCCCCGCCGCCGGACAGGGCGCGCTCGCAATCGAGTATCGCGCCGAACGCGGTGATATCGCCGCGAGCCTGGCCGCGCTCAATCACCGCGCCACCGAACTCGCGGTGCGCGCCGAGCGCGCGGTGAGCCGCGCGCTCGGCGGCAGCTGCCAGCTGCCGCTCGCGGCGCACGCCAGCGTAAGCGGATCGACGCTTGAATTGCGCGGGCTGGTGGCAAATCCCGACGGAAAGACCGTGGTGAGGGCGGAGGTTTCCGGTCCGTCCGGATCGCCGGAGGAACTGGGCGTGCGTCTTGCCGGCCAATTGCGAGCGCAAGGCGCCGACCGCATCCTCGCCGCACTGCTATGAATCCGTCCGCACTCGCCGGGCGCCGCGTCGTGGTGACGCGGCCCGCCGGGCAGGCGGGGCACATGGCCGCGCTGATACGCGCCGCCGGCGGCGAGCCGCTGCTGTTTCCGGCGCTGGAAATATTCGATACCGCGGAAACGCCGCAGCTGCGCGCGCTGATCGAGCGCCTGGACTCTTTCGATATCGCGATATTCATCAGCGCCAACGCGGTGGAGAAGGCGCTGGCGCTGGTGCGCGCGCGCCGTGACTGGCCGCCGGCCTTGCGCGTCGCGACGGTCGGCCGCGGCAGCGAGCGCGAGCTGCGGCGCCACGGCTTTGCCGCGGTGATCGCGCCCAGCGAACGTTTCGACAGCGAAGCCTTGCTCGATCTGCCGGCGCTGCGGCAGGCGGGGGGCAAGCGCGTGCTGATTTTCCGCGGCGAGGGCGGGCGCGAGCTGCTGGGCGACACACTCGTCGCGCGCGGCGCCGAAGTCGAGTACGCCGAGTGCTACCGCCGCGGCCGGCCGCACGCCGATCCCGCGCCGCTGCTCGAGCGCTGCGCGCGGCGGGAGCTCGACGCGTTCACCGTGACCTCGAGCGAGGGCCTGGGCAATCTGCACGATATGCTGGGCGAGGCCGGGCGCAGCTGCCTGGAGCACACGCCCCTGTTCGCGCCGCACGAGCGCATCGCCGCCGCGGCGCGCGCCTTGGGGGTGCGCACGGTAGTGCTGACCGGTCCGGGCGACGAAGGCCTGGTCGCGGGGCTTGCGGCTTTTTTTGCTAAAGTGTGAATCCCGTGTTCCGTGTCCGATGCCCATGAACGATAACCACGCCGACGACGTCAATCCCGCTGCGGAGCCGACGGCAGCCGCCCAGCCGGAAGAGCCCAGCGGCCGCAGCGAGCGCGAAGCCGCGGCGCAGGGCTGGCGCATCGCCGTGATACTGGTGCTGCTCGCCGCGATTGCAGTGGTCGGCTGGCAGTGGTACGACACGCGCAGCCGCATCGCCGCGATCCGCGAGGAAGTGGCCCAGCGCCTGCGCGCCAGCGACAGCACGGCGAGCGAAAGCCTGATGCTGGCGAAGCAGGCGGCGGAAGGCACGCGCGAGGCGCAGGTCAAGTTGGGCGTGCTGGAAAACAAGATCGCCGAGTCGCAGAGCCAGCAGGTGGCACTGGAGAACCTGTACCAGGAACTGTCGCGCAGCCATGACGAATGGGCGCTGGCCGAGATCGAACAGATGCTCACCCTGGCCTCGCAGCAGCTGCAGCTCACGGGGAACGTGCAGGCGGCGCTGCTGGCGCTGCGCACCGCCGAGGCGCGCCTGGCGCGCTCGGGGGAGCCGCAGTTCATTCCGCTGCGGCGCGCGCTCGAACGCGACATCGAGCGCCTGAAAGCCGCGCCCACCCTGGATATCACCGGCATGGCGCTGCGCCTGGACCGCCTGATCGCGGGCGTCGACAAGCTGCCGCTGCGTTTCGACGAGCGTACGCCTCCCGGGCCCAAGGCGGCTGCGCCGGCGGCGACGGGCGCCATTTGGGAGCGCGTGCTGCTCGATGTGCTCAACGAAATGAAACAGCTGGTGCGCATCCGCGTCATGGACCAGCCCGACGCAGCGCTGCTGTCGCCGACGCAGTCCTTCTTCCTGCGCGAGAATCTGCAACTGCGCCTGCTCGATGCGCGCATGGCGCTGCTGGCACGGGACCCGACGCGATTCCACGCGGACCTGGAAACAGCCCGCTCGTGGATGACGCGATACTACGACACACATGCCAGGAGCACCGCCGCGGCGATGGCCGGTCTGAAGCAGCTCGAAGCGAGCGGCATCGACATTGAATTGCCGACGATTGCCGACAGCCTGGCGGCAGTGCGCAATTTCAAGGTGCCGCGCGCAAAGGGCGTGCGGTGAGCGTGGCGGGCGGAGCCTAAGGTGCGCGGCCTGATGTGGGTGCTGGCGGTATTTGCCCTCGCGGTGGGTTTGTCGCTCGCCGCGCATCTGAACAACGGCTATGCCATTCTGGTCTTCCCGCCTTACCGCGTCGAGCTTTCGCTCAATTTGGCCATTTTCCTTGGGGTCGCCGCCTTCACCCTGGGCTATCTGCTGTTGCGCCTGCTCGTGCACACGCTGCGCCTGCCGCTGCATGTGCGCAATTTCCGCCTGCGCCGCCGCAGCGAAAAAGGGCAGGCAGCGACGCTCGCCGCGCTGCAGGCATTGTTCGAGGGGCGCTACGCCCGCGCCGAGAAATCGGCCGGCAGGGCGCACAAGCTGGGGCATGCGCGGGCCTTGAACGCGCTGATTGCGGCGCGCGCTGCGGGCGAAATGGGCGAAACCGAGCGGCGCGACCAGTGGCTCGCGCGCGCCGACAGCCAGGATGCGAAGGCGCGCGGCGCCCGACTTGCGGTGCAGGCCGGTCTGCTGCTCGATGAGCGCCGCTACGACGATGCGCTCGTCGTATTGCGCGAGCTGTCCGCGAGCGAGCCCAAGCGCATTTCCACCCAGCGCATGCTGATGAAAGCGCACCAGCGCCTGGGCCATTGGGACGAGGTGCGACGCCTGGCCGCGGCCCTGGGCAAGCGCGGCGCGCTGACCGAGGTGGCGGCGACGCAACTGCGGATCACCGCCCAGATCGAGGCGCTGCGCCAGCGGGCGGGAGATGCGGCGGGGCTGGCGGAGTGCTGGCAGCATACGGAAGACAAGCGCGATGCGCGCATCGCGCGCACCGCCGCGCAGTTGCTGATCGCCAGCGGCGATTGCCGCCGCGCGCACGAGATCATAGCGGCGGCGCTGGAGGCCGAATGGAGCGACGACTTGGTACTGCTCTACGGCGATTGCCTGGGTGACGACGTCCTGGCCCAGATCGAGCGCGGCGAGAAATGGCTCAAGTCGCGGCCGCACGAGCGCGCGCTGCTGCTGACGCTGGGGCGCCTGTGCCTGCAGCAGGAACTGTGGGGCAAGGCGCAAAGCTACCTCGAGGCGAGCCTGTCCGAGCAGCCCAGCCGCAGCGCCCACGTCGCGCTGGCACAACTGTTCGATCGCATCGGCAAGCCTGATGACGCCAACCGGCATTACCGCGCCAGCACCGCAGCGACGCTGCGCCAATAAAGGGTATCTGTATTACGCGGTTGACCTCGCCTTGCGCGATGCATCAATGAACGGGGCCGTCTTGGGTCAGTTGACTTCACCGTTTTGGTTCGGCCATGACCTGCCTCTGGCAATCCTTCCCCAAAGCTGCCGCCGGTCCCGTGCAGTTACTCCTAAGCGGCCACTGGCGTCGCAACGCCAAAGCTTTTCGATTGAAAACCGGCTGTGCAGTGCGATTCCGGACACTGACCTTGGCTGGACGTGCTTCAGCGCCAGGCAAACTGCGGACAGTAAACGGTTCACTGAAGCCTGAAGCAGCCTCACCCCTGCGTAGACCGAAGGCGCGTCGACACGCAGGACTGACCATGGCAAGGGCTAGTCCGAACCGTGCCTGCCACGAACCTCGACTCAAGCTTGTCTGGTGCGAGCACTGCAAGACCGCCGATCCGGCGCTGCGTCCATGGTCTAGTTGACATCGCCAAAATGCTGCGTACAATCCCGAACTAGACCGATCGGTCTAGTTTGTTCAAACACGAATCGAAAGGAGAAACGACCATGCATGTGGCTAAAGATAATGTGGACGTTCGGATGGAGATTCCAGGCGCAGTGATCCGTCAGCGAACGGATTTTGGTATCGTGAACGGAACCGGCTCGATTAGCGGCGAGTACTTCACTCTCTCAGCGGGCGTCGATACATCGCCACTCTTCCAGGGATTGGAAGGCGATCTCTGCCAATGCCCTCATTGGGGCTTCGTCATACGTGGCCAGATCACTACCACCGATGCGATCGGCGTGCAGGAGACGGTAAGGGCGAATGATCTCTTCTACTGGCCGCCTGGGCACAACGTAAAGGTCGACGCTGACGCAGAGATTGTCATGTTCAGTCCGCAGCACGAACACAGTCAGGTTATCAAACACATGATCGAGAAGGTAAAGAGCTAGGGGTAACTGGGGACTGGGGAGCGGCGATGCGGGCGCCTTACGGTTGCGGGAGCGGGCACGCATCACCGCTCGACTATGGGTTAAACTGCCGCGACGCAGTTCGCTCTCCAAGACTCGTTACTCGACCACAATGCAGCCGGCCCATTCAACGAAGCAGCGCCTGCTCGACGCGGGGATGGCCATGCTTCTTGAGCATGGCTACCACGATTTAGGCATTCAGGCGCTGCTCGCAGCTACGCATACTCCTAAGGGTTCTTTCTACCATCACTTCGTGGACAAGGAGGACTTCGCCCTCCAGGTCATCGACCAATATATGGGCAATGTGCATGCGGGGCTTGACGCTTGCCTCGGGGACGTTGCCCGGCCCCCACTCGAACGGGTGCGCCGTTTCTTCGAGATGGTGCAGCAGAACTATCGAAAGGAGGGTTACCTAGGCTGCCTTTTGGGAGGGCTCGGGCAGGAACTCGCAGGCGTCAGCGAGGTGTTTCGGCGGAAGGTAGAGGGCTGCTTTTCCGAAATCGCCAAGCGGATCGCCGTTTGCCTGGAAGAGGCTCGACAGCGAGGTGACATCCCGGCCGAGTCCAATACACGGCGCATGGCAAGCCTGCTGGTGGACTGCTGGGAAGGTGCTGCGCTTCGTAGCCGCTTGCGAGGGAATCCAGCGCCGCTGAATGCGATGCTCGACTTCTACTTTCAGTCGGCAGTCTATCGCGGACCCGCGATCTAACCGGGACTAGCGACTGAAGGCGGTCTACTCAGACCGCGCGTCGGCGACGTATTTCTTTGTTTGACCTGAATGATTGCTCGAGCTCGCCTGCAGCCACGGCTACCAAAACCTCAGCGGCAGCTTCCAGTCTTGAACGGCCGTTAAGGCGAGGAAGTGCTTGAATCCACGGCCACAGCCTGGTTCATACTGGTTGCGCACGCTTAGCTTTTTACGGCGGTGAGTTTGTACCTGACAGCGGTCGCGGGACGATGCCGTCCGCTTGTTCCATTTGCGCGACATTCTTCGCCCGTGCAGTCCGTCAGCCACCCGGACCGTCGGTCATAATGAAGCCTTCGAGATCGCCCACCTTGCGCGCGAGTTCGTCCATGATGTCGTAGAGCACGTAACGCAGCGCGAGCATGCCAATATGCTTGCCCTCCTCATCGAGCACGACGAGGTGACGGATGTGATGCTTGCGCATCAGTTCGCCGGCGGCGGAGACTGTAGTCCTCTCCGGAACCGAGAACGCCGGGCTCGACATGATCGCCCGAACCCGGGTGGTATCGGGATCGATTCCGACTGCAACCACCTTCTTAAGAATGTCGCGCTCGGTAACGACGCCGATCACCGTGGAAGCGTCGACGATGGTCGCTGCACCAACACCATGCGCGACCATCACTTGCGCCGCCTGCGCGACTGTTTCCTCCGGGCTCAACGTCAATGGTGGGGTGCTGGTTAGGTGCTTGACTGACATGTCTTCCTCCTTCATTTAGACGCAGTTCCGGCGATTTACTGCAACCAGCATAAAGCGGCCCTAATCGTAGCGCGATGACAAATACCCACTACCGAAAGGAAAATCAATAAGACCCTGCGCGGCGTCCGCAGTTCAAATGAGCGCACGCGCGCATGCAGGCGATCACCGAGGCGCACATATCCTAAACCGTTTAGTGTCCGCGTGCGCCGCTCGACCAATCCAGACCTACAGGGTGCATTTCTTTTGCGTAAGTTCGCGTCCTACGCCATCGCCCGTGCGGTCACGCCCTCGTTGTTCGTTGGTATCCGCGGCGTTTAGGACCTGTCGCTCCGGCCCCGCGCCGAGCGGCGGTCGCTATTTGAAACTGAAGGTGTAGAAAACATCGACCGCGCTGTTGGTCCCGGTCTCCGCGCGCAGCGACACGTGCGGCGTCAGCGTGTAGGTGATCTTCATCAGGTTGGTGGCGGCGGTGAGACCCTGCTCGAAGCTCAGGTAGGCGCGCGACGAGAGGCGCTTGCCCAGGGTCAGGACCGCGCTTCCGAGTCCGCCCGAGCCCGAGCCCCCGACGGAAAATTCGTCCAGGCCGGCGGCGTGCGCGATGCGCTGTTGCAGCGTGATCGATTCGCCGCGCCCGAGCAATGCGCCCGCCGCGGTTTGCAACAGGCCCAGGTCCGATCGGTTCGAGCCTTCCATGCCGTGACCCAGGACCAGCCAGGAAAGCTTGTCGCTGTCCGGCACCGACGGGGTCGAGGTAAGGCTGATCTGCGGCGCGAGCGCCGTTCCCCGGATCGCCACCCCCGCCTCCACCGCCAGGCCCTTGCGCAGGGCGACGATATCCAGGCCCGGATCGTCCAGCGGCCCGGCGAAAGTCAGGATGCCGGGGTCTATCGTCAGGCGCTGCCCGTAAGCGGCATAAGTGCCCTGCGCGACGCGGATGTTGCCGGAAGCCGTCGCCGGCGCGCCGTCGGCCGCGTGCACCTTGACTGCGCCGGCGAGGCGCGCATCTATGCCCCTGCCCTTCAGGTGGAAATGCTCACCCAGATCGAGGTCGAGGTCGATGTCCGCCGCGATCGGCGCGCTTTTGCGCTCGGCTTCGCCGCCGCGGCCCAGCACCACCACGTCGGAACTGAGGGTAGGCGCATCTGCCTCCGCCAGTACGATTTCACCCTTGTCGGCCTTCAGTTTGGCGGTCACATGTACGCGCCGGTCCGCGAGCGTGGCCGCGGCGTTTCCGCTCAGGATCAATTGACGGTCCAGGCGCTTGATCAGTTCGAGTTTGCTTGCCTTGAGCGCGATGCGCGCGCTCGCCTTGCCCGACTCCCATGCGACCGAACCGCTGCCCTCGAGCGTGCCTGCGCCGCCGTGCAGCGCGAGCCGTTCGAGTATCAGGCGGTTCTCCTGCAGCTTCGCCCGCAGGCTGCCGTCCTCCAGGTAGATTCCCTGCTCTGGATCCTCGAACTTGAGGCCATCGCCGGCGACGCTACCGCTCAGCTGCGGCTGGGCCACCGTCCCCTGTCCGCCGAATCGGCCCTTGAGGCTGCCGTCTACGGCCATGCTCCCGCCGAGCATGGACGTCGTCCACGCGAGGGAGGGCATATCGAGCGCCACATCCAAGGACAAGGGGGCGTTCCCAGGCAGACCGAGGAAGCCGCCCCGGCGCGCGAGCGTCGTGCGCGCGCTGGCCGACATCGTGCCGAACACGGCTCCGCTCGCCTCCAGCCTGGCCGAGAGCTGGTCGTCCGTGATCGTTGCGGCGAGCGCCAGCCGGCTGAGGCCCAGGGCCGTCACCGGTCCGGCGTGTACGCTGAGGTCGCCGCGCTCGCGCTGCAGATCGAGCTCGCCGCTGAGCGTATCCGTTGCCGCGAGCTGCCACTTCCCGCCCAGGGTGAGCGTCCCCGAGATCGCGGGCGGGCGGTTCATCATCCCGAGCAGGGTGCCGGCATCGATTCCCGATAGCGTGCCGGCGCTGAACAGCCCATTCGCACGCCGCGCGAGTTCGTCTATGTGCACGCTGCCATGTGCGAACCGCAGGGTGGCGGCGCCCAGCGAAAAACCGGCGCCCTTGATCGCGAGACTGGCGGGCGCTTCAAGCTCCGCCGCATAGGGGCCGCGGTTGCCGAAACTCAGGATGCGGCCGGACCAGCCCTTGCCCGGGCTCCATCCGCCCGCAAGCGTGGCGCGCGCGTCCATCGTTGCGTTGCGCGCCGCCAGTTTCAGTTCGTGATGGTCGCGCCGCCCGGTCGCGCTCACCGACGCGGTTTCGATCCGCAGCGCCGCCGAGCGGTAATCGCGCAGTGTCGCCTTGAGTTCGAGCGGGCCGTCTATGCCTTTTTCGATTTTGCCCTCGGCGGTGAATGCGCCCACGCGATGCCCGCCGGACCATGCCAGATCGTGCGCCTGGGCGCGGAACGTGCCCGAGGGTTCGGCCACGGTTCCCTCCAGTGTTCCCGATGCGCGCAGCTGCCCGCTCAACTGCGCCGCGAATGCGCCAAGATTGCCGCCGTCGAGCCGCCAATCCAGTCGATCGCCCGGCGCGCCGAAAGCGCCGCGCGCCGACAGGTGGTTGGAGCCGAGATCGAGCGCGATGTCGCTTTCCCAGATGCGTTGCGCGGAAATGCGCAGCTTTCCGCCGCCGTGCAGGCGCTGACCGCGGAAGCGGCTGTCCGAGGTCGAGAATTGCAGCGCCGCCTCGGGCTTCGGCGACAGCTGTCCACTTGCGGAAATGCTGCCGTTGACCAGCGCCGCCGGATAATCGCCCAGCCGCGACGGGTCGAAGTGCGACAGCCTGCCTTCGGCGCGAAACGCGTGCGCCGGCGCCAGCGACAGCTCCCCGCTCAGGGCGAGCTCGCCGCCGGCGATGGAAATGTTCGCCGTTCTGACTTGCAGCGCATCGCCGCGGTGCGCGGCATCGATGCGCACGCGATATGCGTCCTCGCGCAGGTCGGCGCGCACATGCTGCGTTGCGCCCTGCGCGTCCAGGGTCAGGCTGCCCGCCAGCCTGGTCGCGGCGAGCTTGGCGTAGACACCGTGCAGGTCCAGCGCCTGAGCCTCCAGGTTCAGATTCAATGCGCCCTGGCGCAGGCTGCCGGTGCCGGACAAGTGTCCCGCGTTCCCGAGGTCCAGGCGCACGTCCTTCAACGCCAGCGCCGCGGGCACACCCGCGAAGGAAAGCTGCGCCGCGCGCAGCGGCAGCAGCGACGCATCGACCGAGCCGGGCAGGGCGTTGGCGAGTTTGAGTTCGCCGGCGTAGGCGCCGCCGCCCTGCGCGCGGAGTGTCAGTTCGGCGCCGATGTCGGTGTGCGGCAGGTCCGCGCCGATGCAGCGCGCATCGAAGCGACTGAGCCGCAGCGAAGCTTCTTTCAGCGGCATGCGCACGAACGGAGCGAGCGCCGCATGCAGTTCGGCCTGCGCTTCGCGCCAGGTGCCCGTCGCCGACACGCGGATATCGGCCAGTCTGCCGGCGAGCGCCGCGTGCACCGCATACGCCTGCGCTCCGTCGTCGCGGCTGAGGCCCGCGCTGCCGCTCAAGGCGTACGGCGCAGTATCGGCAAGCGTCAGCGCGGCCTCGCCCTTGCCCCAGGGTGTTTGCAGCGAAGCCAGCGTGTGGAGGCGCCCGGCGGAATTGCTCAGCTGCAGCTTGAGCGCGTGCAAATCATAACGCTTGCCGTCGGCCACGAGCGCCAGCGTATCGACGTTTGCGCTGCGGATCTCCAAGCGCAGTGGCAGGCGCAGCGTCTGCGGCAGCTGCGGCAATTCGGCGGAAGGCTTTCCGGTGTCGACCGACAGCGCATGCAGCGCGAGGCTGCGTACCAGAACGGTTCGGGAAAACAGCAGCGCGCGCGGCGACCAATCCAGCGTCAGCCCGCGCCCTTCGATGCGCCGGTCGCCCTCGGCGAACGTGAACCTGCCGATGCGCAGCGGCCCGTAGAGCGAGCCGTGCACGTCTTCGAGCGCCATCCGGCCGGCGCTCGCGTGCACGGCGCGCGCCGCCAGCCAGCGCAGCGCCGTCTCGCTGCCGGCGAACCATACCGCGGCGAGCGCCGTGCCGGCGAGCAGCAGCACGCCTGCCGCCAGCGCGGAGCGCCATGTCCATATGCGCGAGGTCGAAACGCGCGCCATCAGAACGGAATCCCCACGGAAAAATGGATGCGCGTCTTTTTGACTTCGCGGCCGTAGGCGATATCCAGGTTGAGCAGCCCGATCGGGCTCTTCCAGCGCGCGCCCGCGCCATAGCCGTGCACCGGCTTAAAATCGCGCAGGCTGCCGGCGGCGTTGCCCATGTCGTAGAACACGGCTGCACCCCACTTCTCGGTAATCCAGTGCACGTATTCCGCGCTGGCCACGCCGAGGTAGCGCCCGCCGACGATCGCATCGCCGCTTTTCACGCCCAGGCTTTGATAAGCGTAGCCGCGCACCGACTGGTCGCCGCCGGCGCGAAACAGGTAATCCGAGGGAATCCCCTGGCTGCTGCGCGCAAGCGTCGCGCCGAACTCCGCGCGCAGAATCAGTCCGTCGCGCTTGCCCAGGCGGTGGTAGTAGGTCGACCTGATGTAGCCGCGTACGAAATCCTGGTCCGACAGCAGTGCTTTGGCCGCGACCCCGACCTGGGCGTTCAGCAGGTATCCTTCGCTGGGGTAGAGCAGGTTGTCGACTTTGCGCCGCGTCCAGCTGTAATCGGGTACCAGCGCCTGGCTCGATGCGCTCGGCGCCCCCGCGATGTCGTCGTGCTCGGTTTCGAACTGCAGGCCGTAGGCGGTCTCGGTCGCGCCGATCACGCGGCTGCGCTTTGCGTCGAGGACCAGCTTGCGCGTGGTCTCGCCCTGGATGTCGCTGCGCTCGCCGAGCGCGGTCAAGCTGTCGACCCTGCCTTCGGCGGTGCGCGGGAACTGCAGCTCGCTGCTCAGCGACTGCGTCTTTCTGTCCAGTTTCAGCAGGCTGGACAGCCGCCAGGCGCGGTCCAGGAAGTTGACATCCTGGTACTCGATCTGGCCGCGCGGCCCGGTGTTGGTGCTTGCGCCCGCGCCAAAACCCAGTTTGCGCGACTGCGCTTCCACCAGCTGCACCTTTACCGGCACGCGCTGCGGCCGCGCGGGGTCGATGGCCGCGCTGACCGTCACTCTGGTGAAATAGCGGCTGTCCTGCAAACGCGCCTGAAGCTGCAGCAGCTTTGCCTGCGAATAGGGCGAGCCCGGCTCGATCTGGTTGAGCCGGTCGACGATGCTGCGCTTATAGCGCTTGAGGCCGCTGATCTCGATCGCGCCGAAGGTAAACGCCGGACCGCTGTCCAGCACCACCCTGAGCGACACTTGCCGTGTCTGCGGGTCTACCGTCGCCCGGCTGAACGCGATTTTCGCAGCCGGGTATTGCCCGGTGAGCAGCAGCTGCAGTATGCCGCGCTTGGCTGCTTCCCACTGGGCTTGGCGAAATACCAGACCCGCGCGCAGGGGCCAGCGTTTGTGCATGGCGGCGAGCCGCGCGCTGCGCGCGGCGGCCGGGATCGCGCCGCGCAGCTCGAGATCCACCGCGGCGACGCGCGACGGCTCTCCCGGTTTGACCACGAAGCGCGCCTGCCATGCACCCCGGCGCTGCGCGAGCGAGGCGTCGATCGCCGGGGAATAGTAGCCTTCGGTCGCGAGCAGTTCGCGGATCTGGTCCGGCGTGCGGCGCACCAGGAAGCGCAACTGGTCCGCGTTCATGCGCGGGTTTTCGCGCGCGGTGTAGATCTCGAGGTGATCCTGCAGCAGCTTGCGGTATGCCTGCGGGACGTCGAGATCCACCGAGTAGCGGAACGCCTGCGCCTGCGCAGCAGGCGGTGCAGCGAGGAGCAGGCAGGCCGCGAACAGCGCGGCGAGGATGGGCGCCGCGCGTTCTCGCACGCGGCGCTTTGCATTCGGAATCAGCATGCGAACCCCATCCGCCCTTGCCCGGGCAGCCGGAACACGGCTGCGCGATTGCGCGCACGGAGCAGCCCGCCGACGGTCAACCGTTTGTTTCCGTTTCGCGCCCCGACGTTCCCGCCGACGTCATCGCCGACGTCATCGCCGACGTTCCCGCCGCTGTCCCCGCCTGGGCTGCACCGGATCTGAAGCCGGTCTGGGTGGCGGCCCGCAACTCGGCATTGGTCACCTTCAGGCTGTCGATCTCCTTGCGCTGGCGTCTGATGAGCCAGTTGGAGCGCAGTGTCGCGGGCGTGGACACCAGGGCGACGATCAGGGCTCCGAGCGCGAGCGCAAGCAGCATGATCACGCCGAGCGAACCATCGAAGCGCCAAACGAGAAACACGACCGTCGCCGGCACCATGTTCTGTACTGCGAACAGGACGCCGGCGATGGCGATGACGATCGCAACGATGACGGAGAGCTGCATATTGATATCCTTGGTGCGCAGAGGCGCGGGAGTGTGCGGGATGGCGATCCCGCCGGGACATATGGCTCAATACTGACGTCGGCCTACGCGGCTGTCAAGCACGCACGCCCTCTTTTGCGCAGCCCGCTAAGTGCGCCGAAGATTGAATGCCGACGCTGCTTAAAACGCGACTTCGGTCCGCAGGCCGGCGATCCAAGCCGTGCCCGACGCTGCGCCGAAGCCCGGCCGCGCAATGCGCTGAATCACGGGCTGCAGGGCAAACCACGGCCGCAGTTGCATGCGGTAGGTCAGTTCGATCGCGGTCTCCGCGCTCGCTGTCGGCGCGCCGGTTTCCAGGGACAGGACCTGCCTGAATTTGGCGCTGGCATGGGCACGAGCGATCCCCAGGGCCAGCACGTCGTC
>Ga0307377_10002103_pt1 | contig 23885 bp, 24 predicted proteins | sample TR3MG_FD_202535 | JGI IMG/M metagenome (GOLD analysis project Ga0307377, IMG submission 202535) | Soil microbial communities from Risofladan, Vaasa, Finland - TR-3 | ecosystem: Environmental > Terrestrial > Soil > Coastal area > Acid sulfate soil | place: Finland: Risofladan, Vaasa | collected...
TATCCACCGCGCCGCCTGCCTCCCGCCTCAAAGGGGCGGGCGGCGGCACCGTGGATAACCGCAACCAGCGGCAGGGGCTCCACTTAAGAAACCCCAAAACCTGTCCTAACAAACCGGGCCACCTCTGATAGCAGGGCGGGAACGTTCGGATTCCGGGCTTTGCTTGCTTCGTGAATGCAAGCGCAGTATGGCCAATCCCGAGGCAGCCTGCAGATTCGTTTGCGGTGCGGTGGAGTTGGCTTGCCTTGCTCCCGGTCTTTGCCTTTTGGGGAATTGAGATGCAGAAGCTGATTGCAAAGTATCTGCTGATGCTTGCGTTGTCGCTTGCGGCACCGGCTGTGTATTCGCAAGTACAGGCCCCGGATGCGTTGCTGAAGGCGGCGGCTGTCGAGGTAATCGGAAAAATCAAGCAGGACCAGGCGGTCGGGCCGATCGATGCGGCGAAGCTTGCGGCCCTGGTCGAGCACAGCATCGTGCCCCTGTTCGATTTCACCCACATGACCCGGCTCGCCATGGCGCGAAACTGGCGCCGGGCTACGCTGGAACAGCAGTCAGTCCTGACCGACGAGTTCAAGACCCTGCTGCTGCGCAGCTATTCCAGGGCGATCGCACAATACCGGGATGAAGCGGTCGAGTTCAAGCGCTTGCGCGCTGGACCGGCTGCGGACGAGGTAACGGTCCGATCGGAGGTCACACAGCCGGGGGGCGGGCGCATAGCGCTCGACTACGACATGGAGAAAACCCCGGTGGGATGGAAGATCTACGACCTCAAGGTCGCGGGCGTGCGCCAGGTCACAACGTTTCGGGACATTTTCGCCGATCAAGTCCGCGAGGGCGGTGTGGACGGCCTGATCAAGTTCCTCGCAGACGGAAACCGGGAGGTCGGCTCGAAATTCAACTCCGTTACGCGCTCGTTCTGGGAGAGGACCCAGATCGTATATGCGATCTTGCAGAACATGCTTCGCAGCGGCGGGCAATAAGCACCGCTGCTCCCACTTAGCCTAAACCGGACTAGCCGGAACCAAGCAAAGTGCCTTCGGTGGGGGAAAAACCCTTATCCCACGAACAAGGGGGGATGCATCCCCCCTTGTCCCCCAAGGGGACTTCCTTCGGGGCGTATATCCCCCCGCGCACGCGTCCTCGTCATTTATCAAAATCTTTGCCATTTCCGTCAACTCTTGACTGATAAGAGACTAAATCAGTCGCCGTGCTTGCCGCGGCGGCTGTGCTTGCCATTGTCGCGGTGCTTGTAATGCTTTTCCTTTTTCATCTTCACCGGCTTGTAGCCCTTGTCGCGTTTCCAGTGGCCGGCCGTGCGATAGTAGCTGCCGTTGCGCTGCTCCCAGCGATCCGGCGCCCAGTTGTAGCCGACGCGTTGATGGATGGGACGACCGCGAACCCAAACGTGGCGATTGCCGGCCCAGCCCCAGTATCCCGGCGCCCAGACATAGCCTGGCGCGATGTTAGGCACCGCTTCGTACTGGGGCGCGGGCGGCGCGACGCTGATGTTGACGCTGATGTGCGCGTAGGCCGGCGCCGCGAAAGCGCTGGCGGCCAGCGACAGGGACAGCAACAGATTGCGTAGGGCAGTGGTGCGATTCATGGTCGGGTCTTTCTGAGATAGGAAGTGCATGTTGGCACGGTATGCGGTTCAACACCGTGCGCCAACGCACAGAGCCTGCGTAAAAAGGAGCGGATAGTCAGCCCAAGCTCGAAGGTCTGTTCCTGGTATCGAATGCAGTCTTGCGCGGAGCGCCCTTGGGCGGCCGACGGCATGCATGGCGAGAGCGGCGTGCTCGGGCCCTATTCAACTCTAACGGGGGTACACATGAAAGATCGCTCAAGGGCATTTGTTCAAGGGCTGGCGCTTGCCGGCGCCGCATCGATTCTGCTGATCGGCTGCGGCAACCGCGAGGCGGAGGCGGGCGCACCGGCTGCTGCTGCGGTCACGTTGACGGTCACCACGGAGCCCCTCCCGGCAGGTACGACGGTGGGGACGGAAATCGACGACAGCGTTGTGACCGCGAGAGTGAAGTCTGCGCTGCTCGCAGACCCTGGCACCAAGGGTTTCGAGGTCAAGGTGGAGACAAGCAAGGGCCAGGTGCAGTTGAGCGGCTTCGTCGATACGCAAGCTGGCATCGACAGGGCCATCGCGCTCACTCGCGGGATCGAAGGCGTCAAGGGCGTCGACAATGCGATGACGCTGAAGCAGGGCAAGGCGAGCCTGGGCGACACGGTCGATGACGGCATTGTCACCGCCAAGGTGAAGTCCGCATTGCTCGCCGACGCGAGCGTAAAGAGCCTCGATGTCGCCGTCGTGACGCACAAGGGCGAAGTGCAGCTCAGCGGTTACGTCGACAGCCAAGTGCAGATCGATCACGCCGTCGATGTCGCGCGCGGGGTTGAGGGCGTTCGCAGCGTCAACAACGAGATGAGCATCAAGAAATAGGGCAGGAGGCTCGGCGCCGCACAGGTACGATACGGTTCGACCGCCGGCCCTGCCCGCGACGCTGCGCGCTTACACCGACTCGTGCATGTCCCTGATGACTTCGTAGCAGGAGCACGAAGCGGCCTCCAGACCTTCTCGGTCGAGTATCGTGATGGTGCCACGGCTGTAGCGGATCAGCCCGTCTTGCTGCAGCGCGCGCGCGGCCTTGGTCACGCCCACACGGCGCACGCCCAGCATCTGCGACAGGAAGTCCTGCGTGAGGCGGAATTCGCTGGATTGCACGCGATCGTGCGTCATCAGCAGCCAGCGGGCCAGGCGCGCTTCGATGACGTGGAAGCGATTGCACGCGGCCGTTTGGGTAATCTGCGCCATCAAGCTGTAGGTGTAGCGCTGCAACTCGCGCTGCAGCGCATGACTTTGCCGGAATGCCTTGAGAAAGGGCGCGGCTTTCATGCGCATGGCCGTTCCGCTGCCTTGCACCAGCGCGCGCACCGGTGAAACGCGGATTTCCAGCGCCAGTGGTATGCCGACCATGCCTTCACGGCCGACCAAACCGACCTCCAGGGCCTGGTGCCGGTCCACGAGCGTCAGCAGGGAAACGACGGAGTCGTTGGGAAAGTAGACGCACTCTATGCGTTCCCCGGGCTCATATAGGATTTGGCCATAGGTAAGCGCAACCTGCTCCAGGCCATCGACGAAATCCCTTTGGTCCTGGCGCGGCAGGGCGCCGAGGAGGTTGTTTGCCTGGTGTGCCCGGTTTGCGCTTTGCATGGAAACAGCTAGCTCGGCAGTTGCCGCAGTCCAATGAACAGCCTCATTGGGCGGCGCGACAGGCGATGCATGGAGGTGCAAAGTGCCAGATTTTTTGCTGAGACCCATGATCGACTGCCTTTGCGTTTAGCCTTGCCGCGTCGCGGGGGATATCGCGGCGTTGCGGTATGGTTTTTACTGGGAAAAAGGCTACGCGAAATAAGCGGCGGCGTATGTGCGCCGGCGCACAGAGCCGCTGGAATCCAGAGGACAAAATGCGCGTTGTGGCTGTTGCGCGCGCTGGCCGGCGCGCGGCCAGGAATCGGTTCAGGCGCTTGCCCGATCAGGGATACCGGAACCCAACTTTGCAAGGATAGTCAACATGCTTTATACCATCGCCGTCATCCTGATTGTCCTGTGGCTGCTGGGCATGGTGAGTTCATACACGATGGGTGGCTTCATCCATATTCTGCTGGTTATTGCCATCGTGGTTGTCCTGCTCAGGGTCATCGGCGGACGCAATCCGCTCTGAGCGCGGCGCAGGCGACCGCGGTGCAGTGCAGCGAGGCTGCCATGCCCTATGCGCTTGCGACGTCGCCGCTATTTCTTGCTGCGTGCTTGCTCGCGGCAAGCGGGCTGATCGCGATCGCCGTAGGCATCCAGGGCTACCGGGCTCTCACGCGCGAGGACATTGCGGCGCGCATCGTGGTTCGGCCGACCGGTGTGGAACGATTTAGAGCGACCGTGCATCTCGCCGCCTGCCTTCCGCGTCAAATGGCGCGGGCGGCGGCACCGTGGATAACCGCAACCAGGGGCAGGGGCTTCACCTAAAAAACCCGAAACCTGTCCTAACAAACCGGGGCACCTCTCTATTCTGTCCGATCAGAGTGACGGTAGCCGGCTGTTCCGTTCGGCGCCTAAGGAGAAATGCACTATGCGCAATGCTCAATGGTACTCACGGTTTGCAAAGGCGGCCGCACATTTCTGTGGTCGTCCGCTCGTGTTTACCTTGGCTGTCGCAGTCATTGTCGTCTGGGTCGTCACCGACCCGATATTTGGCTTCAGTGACACATGGCAGTTGGTCATCAACACTGGTACTACGATCGTCACGTTCCTGATGGTTTTCCTGATCCAGAGCACACAGAATCGGGACACGGAAGCAATTCAGGTGAAGCTGGACGAGCTGATCCGTGCCACCGAGGGTGCGCACAACGCCTTGCTCGATCTGGAGGAGCTCGAGGAAGAGAACCTCGATGCTTTCAAAGCAAAGTACCAAGTGCTAGCAGCCGCTGCGCGCGCCGACTTGGGAAAAGGAAATCGGGACACGGGAACACCCGAGCCGTAAGCCAGGACTCTGAACAGCTGTTCTGGGTCGAAAGAAATCTTCAGCATTCATGCAATGGGCGCTCAGTAATGCAGGCTCATCGTCAGATCCAGAGTCCGTCCGTCGTACTGGAAGCTGGCGGCAGAGAACGAGGGCGCGCCGACCAGACCCCTTGCGTCGTTTGAAAAACCGTAGCCTTCCGTGGGGATCCCGAACCAGTCGGTATCGAGCTTGCCGTTCATATTCTCGTCATGAATGACAGCGATCGCATACGTTCCCGGCGGGATGTCTTCAAAGTCGCAGCGCGCCTGCGTCTTTCGGATTTTTATTACCATGACATTCGTTGCGGAGTGCAGAAACTCGATGGGGAAACCATCTGGCGATTCGAAAAGCGCGCAGGCTACGGTTCCGGTGCTGTTTCTAATGTCCAGAACCTTCACGTGGATGCCGGGGCAGGGCGATTGGCCAAAGGCCCAGTCGGAAAAATTTGCGAACAGCAGCACTGCAATCCACGCTACACAGCGTAATCCCATGGGGCCCCCGCTAAATGATCCGTGCGCGCCGCAGGACGCTCAACCGCCACATTTTGCCGATGATTCCGCATTTTCCGAGCGTGCTTTGTTTGCATGCACTGCGCAAACTGCCGTCCTTTTGCCGGATCGAGCAGGCGGTTTACTCCAGTGCTTGCTCGCTGATGGGGCGTGCGTCGAACGCGAAACCAGCATACCAGTTCCAACTTCAACGATTGTGATTTTGGTCAAACGCGCGCGCTCACGCGCGAGGACATCGCGCTGCAGATTCTAAAATGCAAGCCGCTGATCAAGGTGATCGACCTGCGCCGCCGAGGTTTCGATGAAGCCGCCATCGCCGCTATTCGGCGCCGAGGCATCCAGCTTGCCGCCCACGTTCACCGTGCCGCTTTGCATGTCGCCCAGCAGCCTGATCGTGCCGTTGTGGTTCTCGATCGTCTGCGCCTGGATCACGCCGGTGTCGTTCACCGCGCTTTGCAGCACGGTGCCCGCCGCCAAGATGAGGCGATCAATCCTTTGCGCTGTGCGCTCGCAGACCGCCGAGTTTTTTCTTATGCAGGCCAGGCGCCGGGATGTTGAGAATGATCATGTCCCAGCAAAAAGTGCGCGCTGTTGCAGGTTTCGGCGCAGCCGGCAATTCGGGGCGAGCGCCGCGCCCACTATCGACGCGGGAAAAGCGCGTGTCGCAATAAGCGGACGCTGCTGAAGGGTTCCCGGTGATGCCGGTCGCCACGTTCAATTCTGGGCCGCGGCGACGGCAACCCGCGCGGGAACTGCCTGGCTCGCGCTTTGCAGCCGCGCGTGCTCCCAGACGTCGTAGGAGGCGAAGACTTCGCTGATCGGCTTGGTATCCGGCAGCACATAGACGATGCCGAAGGTCCCGGTAAAAGCCGGGCGCACCACGTTGTCGAAGAACTTCGCCGGGACATTGATGCAGCCGTAGGAAATGCGGTTGTCGAGCGGCGTCGGCGTGGCCAAACGCTGCGGGCGGCGTTCCTTGGGGTTGGTCGTAATCACCGCGTGCAGGGCGATGTCATCTTTGTCGTCCACCCAGAGAATTGTCTTTCCGTGCTCATCGTGGTCCAATGAGGCCACAAAGCGGCCCGCCGGCGTCGTGCGCTCCCTGGGGGGGATGGCGGACAACGGACGCTTGCCGATGCCGGGAGTGGAGTCGTCGCCCCGCGCGAGGCCGAGCAATGCGGCAGCCGCACCGCGCAGCCGCCCATCCGCGCCGAATACGTAGGCTCTGGCGTCGATCTTATCGACAATCGCGAACGGCATGCCCTTGTTGTCGCCGGAATCCACGACCCAGTCGGCCAGGTAGCGGGCGTCGGGTGATGCGCGCTCGTGTTCGAAGTTCGCGCGTTTGGGGCCCGGTGCCGCCACGAGCTGCGTGTCGATCGCAGATGGGGCTGCTGCGCTTTCCGGTGCAGGGCCTTCATGTGCCGGCGCCGGGCGGCTCAGCTCCGACAGTGGCGCAGCGTCGTCCGCCGCGGCTGCCGGGCTCGTAGCGAAACCTGCGGCCAGCAGGCCAAGGCAAAGTCCTTTGGTGATGGTCGCCGCGAGCGCGCGCGCAGTCGCTTTGGCCAAGCGGCACTGGGCTGCGGTGCGCATCTCATTCCTCGATCCGCGGGCCAGGGCCGGCGGGCTGCTAACCGCGGGGCGGTCTGCGCCGATGCGGAGGCGGCACGTAGACCGGCGGTGGCGGCGCGACGACGGGCGGCGCCTGGACTGGCGGCGGTGGCGGCGGTGGCGCCAGCCGTGCCAAGGTCACGGGCGGCGGCATTTTGACACCGGTGCCGATCACGGTGAGATTCAGATCGGGAGCCTGGACGGGCTGCGTCGTCTCCGGCGCTAGGTACGGAGGCACGTCGACCAACTCGACTGTTCCCGGCGGCGCGACGACCGGTGGCACCACGTCCGGCGGTACGACTACGACTGGCGGTACTACGACTGGCGGTACCACGACCGGCGGCACCACGACCGGCGGTATCACGACTGGCGGTACCACGACTGGCGGCACCGCCAGCGGAGTCACCGTCAGCGCGCCGTTGACATAAGTGATGGTGTAGTTGGCGGGAGTGAACGTGCCGCCGGTGGCGGCGCTGGGCGTGATCGGATACGGACCCGGCACGGCGGCGGTCGCTACGGTGCCGGGGCTGGTCTCGGTGACGCTGGCGATAGTTTCACTGTTCGCCAGGCCCGCCGTGGTAAAGGCCGACAAGGTCGGTGTCTCGCCGAAAACCTTCGTGACATCGGCCGCCGTCACCGTCAGCGGCGCCGGGGTCACGGTCAGGGCGCCATCGACATAGGTGATGTTGTAGTTGGTCGGAAGGAAAGCACCATTGGCTGCCGCGGCGCTAGGCGTGATCGCATACGGACCAGGCACTGCGGCGGTCGCCGGTGTGCCCGCTGGGCTGAGTTCGGTGACGCTGGCGACGGTTTCGCCGGCGATCGGGGGCACGGGGACGGTAAAGGCGGTGCTCGCCGGCGTGAACGTCGTGCCGTAGACCTTGGTGTTGTTGTTCGCTTGAATCGTCAGCGGCGCCGGGGTGATGTTGGCCGTAGTGGTCGCAGTGGTGTTGACCGTATAGTTGCCGGCGTCGGCGCCGGTCAGGCTCAGGCCTGTGCCGGTCACGGTTTTGCCGTTGGCGACGTTCTTGTCGCTGAACAGCGCCGTGCCGCCGACATAGCTCACGGTGTCCCCGGCAATGGGGGTGGCCAGCGTGCGCGTCAGGATCGTCGCCGTGTCGTTGCCGTCGTACTGCTTGTTGGCGGCGGTGATGCTGCCGACGAGCGCCAGTGGGGTGATGGTGCCTGGTGCAGTGTTGACGGTGACGGTGTAGTTGTTGCCGCCGTTGCCGTCAGTCACGGTGTAGGGGCCGGTGGCGACCAGAGTGCTGCCCAGTGTGCCCATGACATTCTTGCTCGCATAGGCCTGGGTAAGCGGGCCGTTCAGGGTATCGCCCGGCTGCAGGCCGGCGGATGTGGGTACGCCCACCGAACTGGTGGTACCGTTATAGACGCGGCTGTCGGTTACCGCGCTGACCGTCAGCGGCCTGACCAGGATGTCGGCGCGCGTCGTATAGGTTCCAGGCGTAGTCCCGAAAGGAGCAAACAGGTCATAGGTAGCATTGGCAAAGGTGCTGTCGTAGGTGATCAGCTTGTTCGTTCCGACATTCTTGGTATCGAAATTGGCATTGCTAACAGTACCAAGCGCGGCCGCAGGAGCGACACCTCCCAAATCAGGCTTAAGTCCGCTGACGGTTGCCGCCGTCGTCCCGTCGTAGAGTTTGTTGTCCCCCTTGCCGAACACCCACGCCTTCGCATCCAGCACGCCTGCGCCGGTCAAATGCGTGCCGTAAGCCGTGATTTCGGCGCCCGTAGTGGCGTAGCTAACCGGATTGAAGCGAATCCTGAGATTACCGGTAGTGATAGTCAGGCAGTTAATGCCGCAAGTAATGGCTACGGTGCCAGCGGCGGCGCCCGGTCCGGTGCCATCATTATCGCCACGAAATACCATGTCCCCTGTGGTAACCGTCGAGGCCGCAGAGACGTTCACATTGCCTCCGGCGACCGCTGTAAGGTTTCCGGTGGTAATCGTCGTGGCCGCAGCCAGGTTTACGTCGCCTGCGGCCTTGAATGTAAGGTTTCCGGTGGTCGTCTTCGTCGCCGCGGCAACGTTTATATTGCCTCCGGCGTTCGCCGCAAAACTTCCGGTGGTGGCAGTAATTGCCGCGTTCACGTTCACGTCGTGAGCGGCGTTTAAGGTCAGAGTCGGTCCCGTTACCGCGCTCCAAGTAAGCGTGTCGTTGACAGCAATATCGCCCGCTTGCGCGTTGGTGCCGCCCGTGCCTGTGGTGACGACTACGCTGGTGCCCGCGTTGAGCGCGGTCTGTATGCTCGCGGTGGTAACGATGGCGTTGTCGTTGGTGCTGGTGAAGTTCGGGCTGGCCGTGACGTTGGTGTCGGCACCTGCCGCCTGAATGGTGACGTCATTCGGATCGATCAGCCAGGTGCCTGACTGGCCTTGCGCCGATTGAGCGGTGACGATCGCGTTGTCGGCGACTTTGACGTGCGCCGCCGAGGTTTCGATGAAGCCGCCATCGCCGCCATTCGGCGCCGAGGCGTCAAGCGTGCCGGCCACGTTCGCCGTCCCGCTTTGCATGTCGCCCATCAGCCTGATGGTGCCGTTGTGGTTCTCGATGGTCTGCGCCTGGATCACGCCGGTGTTATTGACCGCGCTCTGCAGCAGGCTCCCCGCCGAGTGCGCGGTCAGCAGCACCTGTCCGCCGTCGGCCTGGATCAGGCCGCCGTTGGCCGCCAGCGCGTTCACCGCGCCCTGATTCACGGCCACATTGAGCAGGCCGTCCCCGGCCACATCCAGCGTCAGCGCGTTGCCCGCGGCGAGCGCCACCGTGCCGAGCTTGGCCGAGATCACGCCTTCGTTGCTGACGTTCGCGCCCAGCAGGGCCACGTAGCCGCCGTCGGCCTTGATCGATCCCTGGTTGAGGACCGCACCGTTGCCCGTGCCGGTAAAGTTGTACTTGCCCGCCATGAAGTCGCTGTCGGTGATGCCGCGGGTGGAGGCCACCAGGCCGCCGACGTTGACCGACGCGCCTTTGCCGAACAGGACGCCGTTGGGGTTGACCAGGAACACTTTGCCGTTGGCCGAGAGGCTCCCGAGGATGCTGGAAGGATTTGGGCCCAACACGCGGTTGAGCGCCACCGAACTGCTGTTGGGTTGCGCAAAGCGCACCGCTTCGCCCGTTCCGATGCTGAAACCCTGCCAGTTGATCGCCGCGTTCTGGCTGGTCTGGTTGATGGTCATCTTGCCCGCGCCGCCGGCGATGCTCGCGGCCCCCGCCGACACCGTTCCGCCTGTGGGGTTGGCGTAGACCTGAGGGCCGAAGGCCAGCATGAGGGAAACAACCAGCCCCTTCAGGGCAAAGTGCACCGTCCCTGTGACCGCGCCCCCGGAGGACGCTTTCCTGCCGCCATTGCCGGCGTTTTCCGAGACCGCCACAAACGTGCGGGTTTTGTCGTTCCAGATCGATCGGTAGATGCGGTTCATGATGCTTTTCCTTTTATGCTCGAATGCCGCGCCCGGCCTGCGTGTGCTTGCCGGACGGCGCAATCAAAAGTATTTGACGAGCTGGATCCAGAAACGGCCGCTCTTGTCCGGGGCCGAGGTCGCCGGTGCGCTGCCCAGTTTGTGCGCCCAGTACGCCCTCACCGAAAAATTGTTGTAGTCCTGCCAGGTGAGCCCGACCCCCGCGCCGCTCAGCGTTCTGCGGTTTTCCCCGACAAACCAGGGATTGTTGTTCAGCCTCACGGTGCCGCTGTCGGCGAAGCCGATCAGATGCATCTGTCCGGGCAGGCTCTGCGGTTTCGGCAGCAGCATCCTGAGTTCCAGCGTCGCGATATAGCCCTCGTCGCCATAGGCTTCGCCTTCCGGATAGGCGCGCACGCCGTACATGCCGCCCAACTCCATCTTCTCCGAGATGTCCAGATTCTTCGAGGCGAACTGCCCGCGGATCGAGCCGTAGAGCGAGAACGGGCCGGCGAGGTTCTGCAGCCGCATCACCTGATACGCGAGCTTGTTGAAACTGCCATTGCTTTGCGCCGTGGCCGCGTCCGCGGCGAGCGCCGCAGGGGTGCGGATGTCGAGGTCGCCGAAACTCTGAATAAGCGAGTACTCGCTGTAACCGCCGCCGCCGAAACCGTCGCGGTGATTACCACTGAGGCCCAGGTTCAGCACGTTGTCCCTTTTGTCGGTGACCGAGGACGTCAGATCCTCCTTGTCCTGGAAGGTCTTGAAATCGAAGTCGGCGAGAGCGTACAGGTTGGTGTTGCGTGAGCGAATCAGCGGATAGCTGCCGTAGACGCTCGCGATCTCGGCCGTGCCGTGGGCGTGCAGGTCGGAGAATTCCTTGCCCAGCCGGTAGTCCAGCGCGGAGTAGGCGACCCCCGCGGTCGCACGGCCGAACTGCATCTGATAGGACAGGCGGGCATATTTCATGCCGGAGCCCGAGGTCATCACCCGCAGGCTCGCCACGTCGCCGTGACCCGCAAGGTTGTTGAGGTTCACCGTCGCCCCGATGCGGTACTCGCCGGTGTAGCGGTTGCCCGCGTTGTCGGCTTCGACGTCGCCCGTCACGCTGCGCCCCGGGGTCAGCTCGACGATCAGGTCGGAGGTGCCCACTTCGGCGCCGGGAACCAGGGTCGATTTCACAATGACGCCGGCAGTGTCCGAGAGCAACAGCAGACGCTCCTCGAGCGGGGCGATGGTGATCAGGTCGCCGCTGTTGAGGCCGCGAAGAATGCTGTTGGCCTGTGCATCCGACAGGCGCGTCTGGTTGCGCAGGCTGATCTTGCCGTAGCGGCCCTCGATCACGATGATCGTCACTACCCCGTCCTTGATGTCCTGCGCGGGCAGGTAGGCTTGCGCCACGAAATAGCCGTTCTTGTGGTAATAGTCCGCGATTTTGAGCGCCATCGCGCGCAAATCGCCCAGGCTCAGTTCGCCCCCCGGCTTGAAGCCCGTGACGGCAACCAGTTCGGCCTCGGAATACACAGTCTGCCCGGTCACATGCAGGCTATTGACGACGATCTTCACCTGCTCCAACAGCGGAGCGGCCGGCACATTGCCCTGTTCGACGCGGAATTCTGGAGGGGCTTTTTGCTGCGTGGGCGGCGGCGGAATCTGCTGCATCTGCCCCCCCGCGCTCGGAGGCTGCTGGGCAAACACGCTTTGGCTGAAGGCTAATAGGGCAACGGTGAATAGCTTTTTGCTCGACATGGCTCGCTCTTTCGCTGTTAATTGGGAAGGGCCATCAATGCCCGACCAAAAACGATCCTCCCGGGCATTGCGCATTGCAGGACAATTGTTCCGGTTTTTTAGTCTGCGCTCTGTGCGCTAGCACACATAAAACCGAAAAACACCGGAACCCGGACGATCGAAAGCGCTATTCCAAAAGGCGAAGGTGCTTCTCTCCGCGCCGCTTTAGCATCCCGGGCATCCCGGGCGCGGGCCGCGGCCATACAATCAGCGTGCATATGGCCGGCGACGCCAGGCGCCAGACGACGCATTTTGTGCACGCTGCCGCCTCTGGTGAAGCAAGGGCTAAGGGCCGATCAAGTGCAGCTCTTCTCCATTGCGGCGCAGGGATTTGCCCCGAGGCAGCTTCAGGTAGGGCTCGGATTCAGCAGCGGTGAGCCCATAGGTAAAGCTCATCGGGCTTCCGCTGTAGCTGCCGGTGCCCTGGCCGCTGAATATGCTCAAGCGCTGAAAATGAAACGTCGCGCTGTCGCCATCGTTACATCGCAACTGACCCGCTCCACCCAGCAGGGCAGTGGAGGTGAATGCGCCAACGCAGGTGATACCGGGATCGAGCTGCGAATGGATGGCCAGTGTTCCCGACCCGCTCAGATGGCCTTCGGCTGCGCCCACATAGAGGTCTGCGCCGAGTATCGCAATCACCGGGCGCGTGGCGGAAAACAGTCCCGCGTCGGCCAAATTGGTCCATCCGGAAACTCCTACGGCAAGTGCCATACCGGCGACCCATTGTTTTCGCATCGAATCCGCCTCCGTTCGCGGGATCGCTCGGCACCGGCCAATTCCGGTTCTCAAGAACGAACTGCCATCACGCCGATTATCCCCACCCGGCGCAACAAGCGCTGTGCGCTGACACACATAGTGCGATGGCTAAAAACCGTTTCCAAAATGGCATGTCATTCCGAGGCCGCAGGCCGAGGAATCTGCTTTGGGTTTGATTCAACAGCAGATTCCTCGCTTCGCTCGGAATGACAATGATAAAGACGTTCATTTTGGAACCGGTTCTAAGTGTTTGCCCGTAACATATTGAACGGCTAAACTGCCAACCAGATTGGTACCGAAACGTCGAACGGGTCAGCGGCGCAGTGACGCGATTTGCGTGCACAACTTCCGCACCAGGCCGGCTCACGAACCCAAACGCCATGTCAACAATGCTCACGATTGCGGCTCTCACCCTGAAGAAGACCATCACGCTGTTTGCGCTGGTGGGTCCCGTTTCCATGATCCCGATTTTTCTTGCCGCGGCGCGAGAGTTGGATCCGAAGGGGAAAGTCCGCTTTGCACGCACTATCGCAACCAGCGTAACGGTGGCTTTGCTTGTCGCCACGTTTCTGGGAATGCCGCTGCTCGGCTTGCTGGGCGTATCGCTCGGCGCGATGCAGGTCGGGGGCGGCATCATCGTTTTGCTGCTGGCGATCGCCATGGTGCTGGGAAAGGAGTCGAGCTTCAAGGGATCGCCGGCCGTGGCCTCGGCAGCGCGCCCGCAGGAAGCAGAGGTGATCCCCTTGGCGGTTCCCTTGCTGGCCGGCCCGGCGGCGTTCAGCTATGTCATGGGCACCAGTGCCTGGCATAGCTATCTCGATCTGATCGGCGTCGTCGTGCCCATCCTCATCGTCGGAATCTCATGCTGGATCACCTTTCGCATGGCCTGCCAGCCCCGCAGGACGATCCGGCAATCGACGCTCGATCTGGTCGAGCGTGTCGCAGGATTCATACTTGCCGCGATGGCCGTGGAAATGATGGCGACAGGCTTGCGCAGCCTGTTCCCTATCCTCACTCCGGGCTGAAGTCCGCAGGGCCGACCAAGGAAATGCGGCATTTCTCGAGACGCCTTTAGCGGCTGCCATTCGCGCAAGGGGGGCGAAAGCCGATAGAATTCGCATTGCTTCTGTGCGCCAGAGCACAGAACACGCCAGTTTTGACCGTTATCCTGTGCCTGTGATCGGCAAGCAATCGTGCCTGTCGCGCGATTCGCGTGAAATGCGTCTGCCGTTATGCGCATTGTCCGAATGGCCGCCGCGAGCGCGGCAGACTGAAGCGCGAAGCTGAAGCGCAAACGGCCCGCATCCGCAAAGGAAATTCATGTACAAGATCGAGACACAGGAAGAAAACGGACTATGGCACGACGTCCGCGGACCCGATGGCGAAATCCTGACTTTTACGACCGAGTCCGAAGCGCGCGCCCGGCTCGAAGCGCTGTATCCAGTACTCGTGAAAATGGAGAAATACGCGGGAGGCAAACGCACGCGCGTCATCGCCATTTGGACCGAGAAACAAGACGAAGATTGGAAGACCTAGATCGGGAACCGTCGTCTGTTTGGGGCACTGGGCCTTATTTGCCCACCGAGGCGCCGCGAATCAGCGCCTTGCTCCGAACTCCTGGGTCCAGTACACGCCCATCTCGCTCCCGCGGTTGACCGAGAAGGCGACGCCCATGTCGGTAAACGCCGGATTCATCAGGTTGGCGCAGTGCGCCGGGCTCTTGATCCAGTCTGCCACCGCATCGAGGGCTTTCATTTGACCGGCTGCGATGTTTTCGGCGGTGCTGCGGTATTTGTAGCCCACGCGCTCGACGCGTTGCGCCGGATCGGAACCGTCGTGGCCGCTGTGGCTGAAGTAGTTGTTATGCGCCATGTCCTCGGCATGCTGTCGCGAGGCCTTGGCAAGCGCATCGTTCCAGCGCAGCGGCGGCGCCGCATCGAACGGCCTGTTGCCGCAGTAGCGCGCCGTGGCGCGAGCCTGGTTGACGAGCGTGAGCACGCGTTGTCCTGCAGCATCCTCGGACAAGCCCACCGACGCCGCAAAGGGCGTCGCCATCACGATCCAGATCTGGCGCGCGTCCTGGTAAATGCCTACCTCCGTCATCGCGGCATTCTGCAGCTGCCGGCAGTAGCCGCGGCTCGCCAGTATGCCCGCAGCGTGCGCGCCGGCTCCGTCGCCGCTGACGTTAATGGCGGTGGAGCGCGTCGCTCTGTATCCTGCCGCCGCCAGGCTTTGCCGCAGTTTTTCTCCATGCGCAAGGCCTGCGGCGACGCGCTCGAGCGCCGATCGTCGCACCAGCGGCGGCAGTCGTTCCGTCCCGGAGGCAGCGCTTGCGCATGGTCCAGCCTCGGAACGCAGCCCGTTGATGGCGTCGTAGAGCCCGTTCGCGGCGGCGCTGCTGCAAACCAGCATCAGCAGAAGGGCGGCTTTCACGATTATTTTCTGCATGTTGTTTCCCCTGCTGAACCGATTGCTATCGGTCGACCGGCTGCAGCTCTTCTCCATTATCCGTATTCGGCCAGGACGCGCTGTGCGTTGGCGTACATAGTCCGACAACTAACTGTTTGCCCATCGCATATTGAACGGCTAAACTCTCAATCAGAGTACTACTGAAACGTCGAACAGCTCAGAGGCGCAGCTAAGCGATTTGCGTGCACAACTTCCGCACCATGCAGGCTCACGAACTCAAACGCCAGGTCAATAATGCTCGCGATTGCGGCTCTCACTCTGAAGAAGGCCATCACGCTGTTCGTGCTGGCGGGTCCTGTGGGCGGTTCCCTTGCTGGCCGGCCCGGCGGCGTTCAGCTGTGTCATGGGCACCAGTGCCGGGCATAGCTACGTCGATCTGATTGGCGTCGTCGTGCCCATCCTCATCGTGCAAGTAATGATGACAGGCTCGCGCGGCCTGTTCCCCATCCTCACTCCGGGCTGAAGTCCGCAGGGCCAGCAAAACCAGGCGACGGCGACTATGCCAAATTGGACGATTCCGTTGGAGGGTGCTCGGTGGCCCCGCGTGTTTCGCGCGATGTGGTCCGTAGCCGGTAAAGCGAAGAAACGCGTATGGGGTAATTGGCGGGCGCTGGAGCGGAAAAGGGCTTCTCCGGTCTCGGTCAGCTGGGCGGCATTCGCCTTCGTGCTCGCATGTGCAACTGCGCATGCAGGTGTCAAAGACGGCATCGCCGCATACCGTCGGCATGATTACGCCGCGGCGTTGAGCGAGTTCCAAGAGGCGGGCAGACATGACGACATGCATGCGCTCAACTATCTGGGCATCATGTATGCGGAGGGCCTTGGGACGCCGCGCGACTATGAGACTGCGGCCGAATACTTTTACAAGGCGTCGGTTCTGGGCTATCCCGAGGCCATGGCCAATATGGGGCGCATGCACGAGCTCGGTCTGGGAGTCAAGCGCGATTACCAGACCGCGATTTCAGAATACCGCGCCGCCGCGAAAGCCGGATTTAAGCCGGCGATCATGCGTATGGTTGAAATCTTCGAAAAAGGCGAGTTGGGATTGGCGCCGAACGCGGCGCTTGCCGACGAATGGCGGGCGCGCATGCGGACTTCTGCGCCGCGCGTGAACAGCATCGAGGCGGTTACAGTAAGCGCGCAAAAGAGCGACATCTTGATCAGGGTAAGGCTGGACGCGCCGCCGCTGATGCCGCCGACCAGCTTTGCTATCGCCAATCCCGCGCGCATTGTCTTCGATTTCTGGGACACCGCGAGCCGCCTCGGGACGTCCGCACGCGATGTCGAGGAAGGTGAATTGAGCGGGCTCAAGGTGGTGCAGGCGAGCGACCGGACGCGTATGGTCGTCAATCTCAAAGGCATGATGCAGCAAATAACCCGGATCGACGGCGCGGACGTGCTGATAACCCTGAGCGCAAAGGACCGGAAAAGCAGTAAATAAGGCTGTCGCCCAAGCCGGCTCGCGCTCTGCCGCCTCCCCGAACTCACTCAGCCTCATAATACAGGGGGAACACGTCGCGAATCGGCCGGGTTTCCGGCAAGTACATAGACGATTCCGCTGCTCCCGATAAAAGCCGGGCGTACTACCTTGTCGTAGAACTTCGCCGGAACATTGATGCAGCCATAGGAAATGCGCTTGTCGAGCGGCGTCGGAGTTCCAGGCGCTGCAGGCGGCGCGACCTTAGCCGTATATAAGCGAGCTGGAAACGGTCGGCGACTGGAACCGTGCTGGGAACGGTGTCGGGGTAGGCGCGGGTGCTGAAGGCCGCGCCGCGAGTTTGGCAGGAATCAGCCTGTCGTATTCCCGCTTGACCACCGCGTAGCACTCGCAGGCGCACGCCTCGAGCTTCGCGCGGTCGTGTACCGTGATGCGGCCGCGGCGGCATTGGAGGATCTCCAGTGCCTGCAGCCTGCCCACAGCCTCGCTGACGCTTTCGCGGCGCACGCCCAGCATGGTGGCGACCAGGTCGTGCGTTATCGCGAGCTCGTCTGAGGGCATGCGGTCGAGGCTCAATAACAACCAGCGGCAAAGCTGCTGTTCGACCGCGTGGTGACGGTTGCAGACGGCGGTCTGCGCCGTCTGCGCGATCAGCGCGTGTATGTAGCGCAGCAGCAGGTGCTGCGTCTGTCCGTCACGCTCGAACAGCTTCTTCAGCACGGATGCGCTGAGGCGATACGCGTAGCCGGCGCCCGCCACCACGGCGCGGCTTGTCGCGGTCTCGCTGCCCAAGATAAGCGGGGTGCCGACCATGCCCTCGTTGCCCGTCAGGGCGATCTCCGTCATGGCCCCGGTTTCGAGCACATAGACGATGGCTACTATGCCGCTTGTCGGAAAGTACACGTAGCGTTGTGGGACGCCAGGCTCGCGCAGCGCGAGTCCCCGCGGCAGCAATACACCTTCCAGCCCCGCCAGTATTTCCCGATAGCCCTGTTCGGGCAGGGAGGCGAGCAAACGATTCTGTTTCGGATCCGGCCGATCAGCCAGCGGCCCCTGAGCGCGCAGGGGGCTCGCCGAAGTGCCGACGTGCTTGGGAAACGGCTTGGTCCAATTTCTCAATTCGTCGTACATAGGACCTCCTGACCGAACGATTTGCGATCGTCTTGCTTGCTCGACACGGGCGTTCACCCTCGGTTTCGCTTGCTCATGACGGACGCCGGCCGTCGCGCACAAAACGAGCGTATCGAGGCCGGAGCGCTCACGCTTGACATTTGTCACGCGCATTGCATTTCCCCCGGTGTTATGACTACGGTCAAATCCCTGCAGGAAGGCTGAGCGGAACAGGCCGGCAAGAAGGTCGATCAGGCGGTCGAAAAGGCCGGGGAAAAAATACAGGACACGGCAGAGGGCAGCGAAAAGAAATATTCGCCGGCGAATCGTCCCGAGCTGGTGCAGGCCTGCCGCAAATCCATCCTCGCCGCACTGCGGCCGCCGCTGCCGCGACCCTATGTGCGATGCCGCACAGACTATCCAGGGTGCTTCGGCCTAACTTACGCCCGTATATCTTCCGAGCAAGCATGCTCGACCGCAACGCCTGAATCCGCGGGCATGAACCAGGAGAAAGCAGTAATGAACCGACTGTTGCAGCATCTGATGTTTGGCGTCATGGCCTGCGCGGCGAGCACGGCGATGGCAGGCGTTACGTTCTTCGAAGCCGACAATTTCGGCGGCCGCCAGATTACGACGGATCGGCCGGTAGCGAATTTGGCTGCCATCGGCGTCAACGACCGCGCGCGATCGGCGATCGTGGAAGGAGGGCCGTGGGAAGTGTGCGCCGACGTCAATTTCGGCGGAGCCTGCACGGTCCTGGCCCCGGGCCGCTATCCTAGTCTTGGCGGATGGTCGAATCGGATCAGTTCTGCGCGGTCGATGTCGGAGCGGGTAGCGACGCCGCAGCCGTCTGCCGCTGCGGTCGGTACGCCCAGGATCGAGGGTTTCGACGTCGAGCCGGCACGGCGTTTGACTGCCGGTAACACGCTGGCATTTACGCTCTACGGGACCCCCGGCGGGGCGGCGAGCGTGCGCATCGGCACGGAGCCGACGAGGATTTTGCTCGATGAAGTCGAGCCCGGCGTGTACGAAAGAACCTATACCATCAAGAACAGGGATCGGATCGCCGCAGACACCGCAGCCACGGCCAATCTGCGCCTGGGCAACAAAATTGCCGCGGCAATCCTGGATGAGTCCCTGCTGGCCGGTGCGCCGTCCCCCGCGGAACGGGCCGCCGCCGCGGCGACGATTCCCAGGATCGACCGTTTCGAGGCGGACGCGCCGGCGCGCCTGCTGCCGGGCGAGCAGCTTTTCTTTATCGTGCAGGGAACACCCGCCGGCAAGGCGCGCGTCCACATCGTCGGGGTAAAGGGGAAATTGCTTCTGGAAGAAGCGCAAAACGGCGTCTACGAGGGCACATACACCATCAAGGATCGTGACCGCATCGCGTCCGACGCCAAGGTCACGGCCACGCTGAAACTGGGCAGGCACCGTGTCAGCGCGATCCTCGACCGGCCTCTGTTGGGAGCGACGACGTCCAATCGGTCCGAGCGGCGCGCGGCGAGACACTGCGCCAACTGCGGCGTGGTCGAGGCGATCAACGTGGTCGAGGTCAAGGGCGAGGGCAGCTATGTCGGCAAGATCGCGGGCGGCGTGCTCGGCGGGCTGCTGGGCAGCCAGGTAGGTCAGGGCCGAGGCACCACCGCTGCCGAGATCGCCGGGGTGGTGGGCGGCGCGGTGGCCGGCAATGAGATCGAAAAGCATGTGAAGAAAACCACGCAATACGAAGTCGTCACCCGTTTGTACGGCGGCGGCACGCAGACGTCGACATACGCGAGCGAACCCCCGTTCAGGGTGGGCGACAGGGTCAGGGTGGAAAACGGGGCCCTGGTAGCGGATAGGTAGACGGGATGATTTACCTGGCGGCAAGCGGCCGGGATGTCCCGGCCCGGCCGATTCGCACAAGTGGAAGGAGATGACATGAACCGCGATCGTATCGAAGGCAATTGGAAGCAGATCAAAGGAAAAGCCAGGGAGCAATGGGGCAAGCTGACAGGCGACCGGTTCGGCGTGATCGCGGGCAAGCGTGGCCAGCTTGCCGGCAGGATCCAGCGACAATACGGGATTTCGAAGGACATCGCCGAGCGTCAGCTCGACGAGTTCAAGGCACGTCACCGCGACTGGAAATCCGTCTAGGATTCCGCGCCGGGCTTAATTGTCCCAGGCCTGCCCCGGTGCGGACAGCCCGCGGGGATCGAGTCTCGCCAGAGGAGACTTATGTGTTCAAACGATCGGCGCCCCTGCTTGCCGGAGCGCCGCCCGTCGCTGCGGCGGCAGCCGCAGCCGGCGAAAATCTGTCGACATTCGCCGCACAGACGCCGCAGTCAGCGGCTAGCGGCCGCCGCTCATTCTGCCGCCGCGCGGCCCGAGGAAAAACCACAGGATCAGCCCCAGGATCGGCAGCAAGACCACCAGCACGATCCAGAGCGCCTTCTTTTCATTCGAAGCGGCGCTCTGCAAAATGCTGATGACCGCCCACACGTCTGCGGCGAGAATCAGCAGGCCCAATAATCCGTTGAATTGCATGTTCATCTGTATCTCCGTTTGTGGCTGCGCCCGCGTAGTCGGTTTTAACGCCCGAGAGCGGCGGATCGCGCAGCTACCTGCGCTGGCACGGCCTGGTTTGCGTTGTGCACGCTCGTGTGCTCATCAACGTCATGGTAGGAGGCGAAGACTTTGCGGATCGCCTTGGTTTCCGGCAGCACATAAACGATGCCGTTGGTTCCGGTAAAAGTCGGGCTCACCACTTTGTCGTAAAACCTGATCGGAACATTGATGCAGCCATAGGAAATGCGGTTGTCCGCCACCGTCGGCGTGGCGAGCCGATACGGGCGTCGCTCCTTGGGGTTGGTGTTGATCACCCGATGCATGGATATGGCATCGTGGTAGTCCACCCAGAGAATTTCCTCTCCGCCCGATCTGTGGCCGAGTGAGGCGACAAAACGGCCCGCCGGCGTGGTGCGCTCCCAGGGGCGCATGGCGGAAAGTTTGAGCTCGCCAATGCCGGGGACGGAGTCATCGCCGCGCGCCAGGCCGAGCAGCGCAGGGGCCGCGCCGCGCAGCCGGCCGTCGGCATTGAAGACATAGACTTTGGCGCCGACCTTGTCGACGATCGCGAACGGCAGGCTGCTATTGTCGCCCGAATCGACGACCCAATCCGCGAAATGCCGGGCGTCCGGGGAGGCGGGCTCGCCTTCGAAGTCCGCGCGTTTGGCGCGATGCGCCGGCACGGCTTGGGTTTCAACAACGGCGGGGACTGCTGTGCCTGCCTGCGCGTCCAAGGCGCGGTTCGGGTCGGACAATTGCCCAGCCGTGTCCGCGACAGCAGCCTGGTGGGCGGCAAAGCTGGCGGCGAGCAGGGCGAGGCAAATGCCTTTGCCCAGGTTCGCCCCAATCGCGCCGGCACTCCCTTTGCGCTTTGCTTCCCGCGTCGCCGCCCGAAGGCGCGGTCCGGTTCCATTGTTATTCGTTGTCATGTGAATGTCCGGAGTGCAGGATATGGGGTCTGCCGATCACGTGTCGGTGCGAGCGCTGTCCCAAGATCGTGAGTTGAACGGCCATGCGTGCTCAGGTTTCGCCCATCCCGGGCAAGCGCCAGCCATTCCGGCCCACCTGCTTAATGCAAGCCTACGCATCGCGGTGCGTGCGGTCTGTGCGCTGGCGCACCGATCGGCTGGCTCGCAGTAGCGGTCCCACGGGTCGGTCGCGCGCATATCGGTTCCATGTGCGAAAATGGCGCCCTTGCAGCGGTGGTTTTTCGATTGACGCCGCCTGAGCCCGCAACCGAATCCACGCTCGATCTTTTCCCGCCCAGACATGGCACATGGACATCATTCCGCTGCCGCATCCGTAGACGCGGCGCCGCGCGCCCCGGGCGCGCCGCGCAACGAGTGGCGCGCGGTCGGCATGTTGCTGCCCTACCTGGCGGAATACAAATGGCGCGTGCTGATCGCGCTGGTGTTCCTCGCCTCGGCCAAGGTCGCCAACGTCGGCGTGCCGCTGGTATTGAAATCCGTCGTCGATGCGCTCTCGCCGGCGCAGCAGGTGCTGGCGCTGCCGCTGGCGCTGCTCGTCGCCTACGGCGCGCTGCGCCTGTCGACGGTGCTGTTCGCCGAGCTGCGCGACGTGGTGTTCGTGCGCGTCACGCAGCGCGCCATCCGCCGCGTCGCGCTCACCGTGTTCCGCCATCTGCACAGCCTGAGCCTGCGCTTCCATCTGGATCGGCAGACGGGCGGTGTGTCGCGCGACATCGAGCGCGGTACGCGCGGCATTTCCACGCTGCTTTCCTACATGCTGTTTTCCATCATTCCGGTGATCCTGGAATTCAGCCTGGTGGCGGTGGTGCTGCTGACCAAGTTCGACTGGCGCTTCGCCGCCATCACTTTCGCCGCGGTCGCGATCTACATGGTTTTCACCGTCAGCGTAACCGAATGGCGCATGAACATCCGCCGTCAGGTCAACGAACTCGATTCGAAGGCCAACACCCGCGCCGTCGACAGCCTGCTCAATTACGAGACGGTGAAATATTTCAACAACGAAGAGTATGAAGCGCGGCGCTACGACGACAATCTGCGCAACTACGAAACCGTCGCGGTGAAAAACGAAATGTCGCTCGGGCTGCTCAACGTCGGCCAGAGCTGCGTCATCGCGATCGCCGTGACCCTGCTGATGATCCTCGCCGCCCAGGGCGTGGTGGACAAGTCGCTGACGCTGGGCGACCTGGTGCTGATCAACGGCCTGCTGATCCAGCTCTATATCCCGCTCAATTTCCTCGGCGTGGTCTACCGCGAGATCAAGCAGGCGCTGATCGACACCGACAGGATGTTCCGGCTGCTGGAACAGAACCGCGAAATCCAGGACAGACCCGATGCGCTGCCGCTCGCCGCGGGCAGCGCGTCCATCCGCTTCGAGCACGTGGATTTTTCCTACGACCCCAAGCGCCGGATTCTGTTCGATGTGTCGTTCGACGTGCCCGCGGGCAGCAAGGTCGCCGTGGTCGGCCACTCGGGCGCGGGCAAGTCCACGCTGGCACGGCTGCTGTACCGCTTCTACGACGTCGGCGGCGGCGCGATCCTTGTCAACGGCAGCGACATCCGCGCGTTGCAGCAGGCTAGCCTGCGCGCCGCGATCGGCATCGTGCCGCAGGATACGGTGCTGTTCAACGACAGCATTTTCTACAACATCCAATACGGCCGGCCCGAGGCGACGCGCGCGGAGGTATTCGAGGCGGCGCGGGCGGCGCATATCCATGAGTTCATCGAAAGCCTGCCCGACAAATACGAGGCGAGGGTGGGCGAGCGCGGCCTGAAGCTCTCGGGCGGGGAGAAGCAGCGCGTCGCCATCGCACGCGCGATCCTCAAGAATCCCGCCATCCTGATATTCGACGAAGCGACTTCGGCGCTCGACTCCGAAACGGAGAAATCGATCCAGGGGGAACTCGCGCGCATTGCGCAGGGTCATACCACGCTCGTAATCGCCCACCGCCTGTCCACGGTGATGGATGCGGACCAGATCCTGGTGATGGATGCCGGGCGCATCATCGAGCGCGGCGGCCATCGCGAGTTGCTTGCGCGCAACGGCGCTTACGCGCAAATGTGGGCGCTGCAGCAGCAGGAGGAGTCGCAGCAGCAGCGGGCGCAGGTCGCGGGTTTGCCACCGGCTGCGGGCGCTCTTCAAATTTCGCATTAACTAAAACCGCTATCCTGCTATTTTTACTTGCCAAATGAAAATTCGAGCGCTAGACTTCGCCGAACGCCTAACCTCGCCGGGGAGTGACATGCCGTTATCCATACGCCATATTCTGATGTGTGTTGGCTTGGGATTGGGCCTGAGCTTGACCGGCATCGCCTACTCCGGCCAAGCCGAAGGGCATTATCGCGAAGCGCATCATCGCGCGGAACGGGCCGCGCGGCCGGCACACCCGCACAGGCTGCTACTGCGTTCCGCCGCTGCCATCGTCCAGGACGCGGAAACGGGAGAGGTTCTGTACGACAAGAATGCGGACGCCGTGACGCCTATCGCCTCGATCACCAAACTCATGACCGCCATGGTGGTGCTGGACGCCGGCGTCGATCTGAACCAGGACGTCACGATATCGAGCGCAGACAAGGATTGGCTGCTCGGTACCCGCTCGCGTCTGAGACCCGGCGCCACTTTGAGCCGCAAGGAGTTGCTGCGCCTGGCGCTGATGTCTTCGGAGAACCGCGCCGCCGCGG
>Ga0307377_10002104_pt1 | contig 23884 bp, 26 predicted proteins | sample TR3MG_FD_202535 | JGI IMG/M metagenome (GOLD analysis project Ga0307377, IMG submission 202535) | Soil microbial communities from Risofladan, Vaasa, Finland - TR-3 | ecosystem: Environmental > Terrestrial > Soil > Coastal area > Acid sulfate soil | place: Finland: Risofladan, Vaasa | collected...
CTCCGTATTGTCTATGCGGGAACGGGAAAGGCACTGGAGTACGGTAAGCGCGGAGATGTGGACATGCTGACGATACACGATCGGACTCGTGAAGATCTGTTCGTGAGCGAGGGGTACGGGATAAACCGCAGATGCATCGCCTACAACTACTTCCTCGTCGTGGGCCCTGAAAGCGATCCCGCAGGAATCAAGGGAATGACACCCGAGGATGCGTTCAGCACGATAATGGAAAAGGGCAAGGAAAATGCCGAGGTCAAGTTCGTATCAAGAGGTGACAACTCGGGCACGCACGCAAAGGAGAAGGCCGTGTGGGCGAGCGCTGGTTTGGATTACGAAGAGGTCAGAAATTCAGGCGAATGGTATGTTGAGGCCGGAAGTGGCATGGGACCCTCCCTGGTGATGGCAAACGAAAAATCTGCGTACACACTGGCAGACGTGGGAACATTCCTCGCGTTTAAAGGTGATATCGAACTCGTACCGCTCGTTGAAGAGGGAGATATCCTGCTCAACGTGTATGGCGCGATCGCGATAAATCCCGAAACACACCCGTACACCAACATTACCATGGCGGACAACTTCATCAACTTCCTGATGTCTGAAGAAGCACAGCAGATCATTGCGGAGTACGGTGTCGAAGAGCATGGACGGCCGCTGTTCTATCCACTTGCAGGTGGGAAGTGCAAAGATTTCGGCTGCCCCACCTGGGAGGAATGCGCAATGCCAGCAACGTATGAAGAAGGATAGTTGCAGGAAGATTCACCTGTGTTGTCCGGCGAGGATAGAAGACTCCGGTTATAGCAGAGGGCTCGGAATGCACAAAGTGTCGTGCCGAACCAAGGCTCGATGGAAGCTGTTGTCCGTACTGCACCGTAAACTTATGTGTACTGGGGATATACAGTATGTCCAAGGAGGAGGCACGAGCGAAAAGGTTAAAGAGAAGGGTGATCCGCAGTTTGCGGCACCCCTATTTTTATCGTGGTGATTGTTATCATGAACGAAATTGTCGAGGGCTTTATAAAAGCAATCGAACTTATTGTTACACTCAATCCGGAGGTTATGGATATAACGTTCCGAACATTACGAATTTCAGGTACATCCATGCTCATAACGTCTCTCATATTCATTCCACTCGGGAGTTTTATCCATTTTCATGAATTTCGCGGAAAACGGGGCTTGATAAGCATTATACAAACGCTGTTTGCACTTCCAACCGTTCTTGTGGGCCTTCTGGTCTTCTTACTCCTTTCGCGGTCCGGACCGCTTGGATTCCTTGGCTTCTTCTTTACCCCCGCCGGTATGGTGATCGGACAGGTCATATTGATCGCCCCCATCATGACAGGGTTAACCATCTCCGCCCTGAGTGGTATTGACAAAACGATCAGAGATACCATCGTTTCCCTTGGTGCAACGGAATTTCAGGCCATCCGCGCAACCATAAAGGAGGCACGTTATGCAATTTTAGCCGCGGTGGTTACCGGCTATGGCCGCGCGATATCGGAAGTAGGAGCTGCAACGATGATTGGCGGCAATATACGAGGGGTTACCCGGGTGCTGACGACCACGATCGCTCTCGAGACCTCGATGGGCAATATCGAACTCTCAATAGCACTTGGCATTATTCTCATGTCCTTGGCACTCGTTATCAATATACTTTTGAATAGGATGCAGCAGAGATAGACCATGATAGAAGTAAAGCAGGTATGGAAGAGACACGGAGAAAAGGAGATTTTAAAGGATATTAACGTAACAATTGAAAGCGGCGAGATATTTACCATCATTGGCCCTACCGGTGCCGGGAAGACGACGCTGTTACGTCTAATAGACCTTCTTGACATGCCCACATCAGGAGCGATATATCTTGACGGCGTGGATGCCAACGCCTCCCCGCGAACGAGACTGGCGATACGCAGAAAGATGGCACTGCTATTCCAGAAGCCCGCACTCTTCAACACAAGCGTCTATGATAACGTCACGTATGGGTTGAAGTTCCGGGGTTTTGAGCGACAAGACATTGATGAAAAGGTCAATCACGCCTTGGAGATCGTTGGGCTTGTGGATTACGCACAGCGGAGTGCACCGACGTTATCGGGTGGCGAGGCACAGCGAGTTGCACTGGCACGGGCAATTGTAACTGAACCTGAGGTGTTATTGCTGGATGAGCCAACTGCGAATCTTGATCCCATCGCCACGGAAAAGATAGAAGAATTGATCGCGCGTATCAACCGGGACTATAAGACCAAGATCATCATGGCTACGCACGATATGCTCCAAGGTCAACGCCTCGCAGATCGAATCGCGGTGATGATGAACGGAGCGATTACGCAAATTGGACTGCCACACGAGATATTCTATTCACCGAAAACTGAAGAGATTGCGCGATTCGTCGGCGTGGAGAATATTATACCGAGCGTTGTCGAGTCAAATGAAGATGGATTAACAGTACTAGAGGTTTTTGGGACTAAGATAACAGGGATATCTACGTTACAAGAAGGCGAGAAGGCTCTGGTATGCATACGACCAGAAGATATAATGGTGTCACGGGAGAAGGGCAAAAGCAGTGTGCGAAATGTGTTAAAGGTGAAGATCGTGAAGATCGTCCCTCTCGGTCCGTTGGTACGCGTAAAGATGGAGAATTCACTTGTCGCACTTATAACAAAGCAAGCAGCAGAAGATCTAGACCTCCATGATGGTGATGATGTATACGCAATCTTCAAAGCGACGTCGGTGCATGTGGTGCGCGGATAAAAGCTTATTCTATTCTGACTTCGTCACTCCCTGCACCATACCCTCCACAACCTGGCTAAGTACGCTGGAAAATCCTTTAAAACTCTCCCCTACTTCTATCTGCTCATCTGGCGAGAGCTTCGCGGGATCTTTATCCTCGAGCACTTTCCACTTCGCCAGGAGTGCCGAGGCTTTATCCCACAATTCCTGATTGCCCTCCATTATCTGGAACAAGTCGCGATTCTCCGGTTTGAAGAGCTTTTTCATGAGTATATCTAAACCGATCAGCTCTTTCTCCAGTGTCGCAAGCGTCCCCATCATTATGAGCATATCTCCGAAGTTCTCCAACCCGGTTGCTAACTCCTTCAATTCTTCGTTCGAAAGTTTCTGATTCTTTATTTCAGTATCTGTCATTGTTCGTCATCCCGTGCTTTCATCTAAGGTTTTGAAGGACTTGTGCCTGAACTTCACTCTGAAACTTTCCTTCGCAACTCGGTCACCAACTCCGCTCTTACCTGAGCATTTCTGTCGCCACCGCAGACCATGCCTCTCACACCGAGTATATCAGGGTTTATCTCCTTTATCACAGGAAGATCATCAAATGTGAGCGAGCCTGCGAGTGCGGTATCCAATCCAAGCGCCTTTGATTCCGAAACAAATGTCTTAAGCTCCTCTTCGCTGAGGAACTCCAATGTTGACCGCCCATCTTTTATGCCTGTGTCCACCATAGCCACATCTATATCCACTTCTTTCCCGATCTCGGTGATTTCAAACGGTGAGATCGAATTTATTCGTTTATAATCAGAATAGAAAGCAGAAACCACTTTCTTTGTGGGATCAAAGCCCTTCACTGCTTTAACCACGCCGCTCAGCAGATCTATCGCCTCTTGTCTTGTTTTTATCTTGAGCAACCCGATTTTTATGTAATCTGCACCGACTGAAGCAGCACCTAACGCGGCTAATGACGCAGTTCCGGGCTTATAATCAAAATCTCCGATTGCCGCGCTCATTTCCATGCCGTTTACGCCCTCCTTTTCCACCAATTCTTTTATTGCTCTTATGACCCACGGGAAATTAGCGCCTAAAGAGCCCTCTTTTGGATTCTTCACGTCTACAATATCAGCATTCCCACGAATTACCGCCTTCGCTTCCTCCACATCCTTTGGGCTTACCAACAATTTCATTTTTCTCCAGCCTCTTCCTTATGTTTACTCTCTCTTTAATATCTTAACCCCTTTATCATTTCCCACATGTACCTCAGTAGCATTTGTAAATATCCCATGCTCGACAGAACCGACAACAGAAGAAAGTGCAACGCTCATCTCTTTTGGATCTTTTATAACGCCAAAATCCGCATCTATTATTAGATTGCCATGCTCCGTTACAAAATAGCCCCCCCTACTTCCATCAGTCCTTAAAACATGCGTGCCACCAAGCTCTTCCACCTGTTTCTCTACTATTTTTGTAGCGTAGGGCAGAACTTCTAAAGGCACCGGTTTATTGAGTAGCTTTACCACCTTCTCTTCTTCAACACAGATAACCAGTTTTTTCGCTGCATACGACACTATTTTCTCCCTTGTATGCAAGCCCCACCCGCCTTTAATCAGATTGAGTTGAGAATCAACCTGATCTGCACCATCTATGCAGATATCCAAAGAGGAATGCTCGGAAAGCGTGGTAAGTGGAATTCCATAATCTATTGCTATCATTTCTGTTCTAAGCGAGGTGGGAACGCCCAAAATCTCAAGCTCTTCATCCTTTATCCTCCTGCCTATCCTTCTTATCGCAAGTTCTGCCGTAGAGCCCGTGCCAAGACCGACTACCATGCCGCCTTTTATTAAAGAAGCTGCGGATTCTGCTGCCTTTTCCTTTTTCCTCACCTTTTCATCCTCGCCCATAGTTCTAATGAGGTGCTTTTTTATTTTTAAATAAGAACTTTTCGCTTTTTCCGGTAGTTATTTCCCCGCTGAGAGAAAGATATTAAGGCGATGAGGTCTAATGATATAACAGTAATGCGGGGAAATAGCGTGGAATGGACAGAGAGATACCGCCCAAAAAGGTTGAGAGAGGTTGTTGGTAACGAGAAAGCAATAGAAGAGTTGACCGAGTGGGCTGAGGAAGTTTTAGAAGCGAAGTCGAAGAAAGCTGCTATTCTCCACGGACCTGCCGGCTGTGGCAAAACGTCAGCAGCGTATGCTCTTGCGGCTGAGAAAGGGTGGGAGGTTATAGAGTTAAACGCATCGGATCAGAGAAGTGCGGGCGTAATAAAAAGCATAGTTGGACCTGCTTCGACGAGCAATACGTTCAGTCAAACGACGAGATTGATCATTCTGGACGAGGCGGACAACCTGCATGGCAACGAAGACCGCGGAGGAATGAAAGCGATCACCGAGATAGTGAAAAAGAGTACACAGCCGATAATCCTCACGGCAAACGATAAATACCGGATGGGGCAAGGTTTACAGAGATATTGTAAGACAATTGAGTTCAAACGATTAGAAGAGCGGATTATTTTTAGCGCACTCAGAAAAATAAGTCGTTCCGAGGTAATAGAAATAGAAAATACAGCACTGCACGCTTTGATAGATAATGCGCATGGCGATTTGCGGTCTGCGATAAACGACTTGCAGGCTATTTCAGTGTCAGAATCGAAGTTGGAGAGGATCCGCGAAGCTGACATAGCGACAGGATGGCGAGACGTTGAAGAGGACATTTTCGGGGTATTGAGGATAATGTTCGGTGCAGAGGGCTACGAGCTGCAAAGCGTGCTTTCCGCTCTTTACAGTCTTGATAAGACACCAGAGGAGAGTATCCAATGGGTCTATAAGAATTTTTCGTATGAGTATGATGACGAAAGCTTTTTGCACGGGTTGCATTATCTGAGCAGGTCGGATATGTTCTTAGGGCGCGTGCGACAGCGAGAGAATTACAAGTTCTGGCGCTATGCATCGAGTTTGATGGCGTGTGGCGTGCTTTCGGCAAAAGAGATGCAGGAGGGTAAAAGAGAAGGCTGGAAAGGACGCAAACAAAGATATTTTCGCTCGCCGTGGCAGCGAGTTCGATTGCAAGAGGGAGAAGCGCGGAAATCGGGTCCGGTACAGGAAGAGATAGCGAAGAAGATAGCAACTCACTGCAAAATACCACGGAGCTATGCGCTCTTTTTTGTAGTTCCTTTTTTGCCGATTTTCTTTGAGGACGAAGGAAAAGCAGCGGAGATAACGGCATCGCTGCGACTGGATGTTCCCCAGATAGCGTTTCTACTGGGTGATACGGATAAAGAAAAAGCGAAACGGATATACCAGGATGCGTTTGCGAGAGCAGCGGAAAGAGGGGAGGAACGGGTGACAGAAGCTGAGAGTAAAATTAAAGTTGAAGTTAGAGATGAGAAACAAGTGAAAACGAGGAAAACTGAGATAGAAGAAAAAGGCGTGGAAGGAGAGGAAGAAGAAACAAAAAATCAAAAGACGTTGACGGATTTCTTTTAGGATTGTCAAACCAAAAACAACTTCTAAAAACCCTTTGATTCGGTTATTCTATTTCTTCTTCTCTGTTTGCATGTATAACCTCTGGGTAATCGTGAATATGATGTTGAGTATCGTGTTAGGGATGATATCCGACAAACCGTTGGTAACGGCAAAATGGCTTCTTGTTGTTCTTCAGCTGACTCTGATGGAGAAGGGGCCGCCGTAAGAAATGGTTAAGCAATGGTTGTAGAAGATTCAATCTCACATATATAGCTAAGAACCAAACTTTTAGGATAAACATCTCTACCAAAAGAAGCAAAATATTTCTCTTTCTATGTGCTATTTTCTCTTTTTTAACTGTGCACCGGCACATAATTTCTAAATTTAACTAAATATGAGAACCCTCTCAAAGCTCAAATCTTCCACCTTCTTCTTTCTCCTGCCGCTGCGCCATCCGCTTTCTTTTACGCGGTCCAAAAATTGAGTATTTCGTTTAGAAGTGAAGGTACTAACCTAAAATCACTTCTCGGCGCTCCAATCGGTTTAAAAAAGCGAAAGTAAGGAGCAATTGGTTCAGAAAAAGATAGAAGCTTTTATATACTCATTCATCCCTCTAATTATTAGGGATGAAAGTCGTTAAAGATGCTTTTCCGGAGTTTTGGGAAGAACGCCCAAAATTTTCCGAAAAGGTTAAAGATATCATTATTTATCTCACTTTTTCAATGAAGTGCTTACCTCTTGTTCGACTTACAAAATTGATATACATATCGGAATTTTATTCCGGGCTTCGGGAAAAAAGGAGAATGACAGACATTAAATTTTTTAAATATTATTATGGCCCATGGAGTTTTGACATTGAGTATACTGGCACTGTGATAGCAGGAGAAGAAATATTAATGGTAGAAAAAGAAACAAAGGAAGGCTATCAAGGCGTTTTTTTTGAACCTAATCTTGAACAACCTCCTACCATTTGTCCTTCTCTTTCTAACGAAGAATTCGAGATACTAACAGATGTTGTAAATGATTGGAAATATATGCCTAATACAGTTCTACTAAAGTTATGTAAATCTACACCACTATTCTTAGAAGCAAAATTTGGAGAAAGATTAAAAATCGAAAAAATTCTTAAAGAAAAAAACCCGCATGTCTTAGGTTACGAAATTCTTGTTACAAAAGAGGAAGAAAGTTGCTATTTTGTGGAATGCCCATCTCTACCTGGATGTGTATCTCAGGGTAAAACAGAAGAAAAAGCGATTGAAAATATAAAGGATGCAATAATAGCTTATATTGAATGTGTAACTAATTGTGAGCAAAAAAATGCCAAAATTACCGCGTAAAACATCCGCACAAAAACTTATTAATCTCATCTCAAATGAAGGTTGGCTTCACTCCACAACCAAAGGTAGAGAATGTACATTTATCAAAGGTTACGAACCACAATCTATTATAATGGTCACATTAACGAATGAGATTAGCGTCGGAGTATTAAATAAGGCTATAAAAACAAAGGCTTTGATTACAGGCAAATCGAGAGATGAGATTGTCAAAGAATTGAAATAATAGATTCTTTTTTAGGTGCTTTAAATCTTCGTTTGTTCTGAATTCAGAACAACCGATTAAGGAAAAGGAAAAGAGCGAAAGCTTAGAAATGGCTGAATAAACAATTAAAACGCTTCTTTTATTAAAAAAACTTCGCGCTACAACAAATTAAAGTAAGCCCTGCACCGATAACCATAATATAGCACCAATTATTTCAACCCATATTTATAACTTGATCTTTCTTAATGTTTCTCATCAAACTTAAAACTTCCCTAGAGAATTAATTTTTAAAATAAAGTTTTCTCAGCGCTTATCTACTTTCGGAGCTACTGTATACACTGCAGATATTCTTTCTTTGATACATGCGTGGTTTATTAATTAAACGGCAAAAACCGGAGCAATTTAGATAAGAAATGCTTCGTCTTCTATGCGCCTCCCCCACCAGTTCCTCGATGTTCTTATAGTCATGAGTTTGTAGATGCTCCGTTAGTTTTTTTAACCCCTAAAAACCCCCAAACCTTCGCTAACAATGCACTTCCTATCTAGAATAACGTACGCCATTCCTCGCATAGTCTATCACGTCCTGATAAAGGTATAGCAGTGCATTTAGCACATCCACCGTTGGTCACGTCGTTCGCAAAGAAATGAAAGCTTCTTAGGTGGAGATTGCATATGGAAATTAATGCCGTGCTTATTAGTAATAGTGGACATATAATAGGATTAGTTAGATGCAGAATAAACCGCAGCTACTGGGATATACTGAAGGTTTGCTTTCAATCGGAATTAACGTACTTCTCTTTGGGCTTAAGTACTGGGCAGGTATTAAATCTGATTCCGTTTCCATGATCGCCGATGCATGGCACACAATGTCAGATACGTTCACATCGCTCATTATAGTGGTGAGTTTCTGGATAGCTGCGCGACCCGCAGATGAGCACCATCCTTTTGGACACGGCAGGGCAGAAGCTATCGGGGCTATAATCATCGGCACACTTCTCGCAGTAGTAGGCGTAACGTTTCTAAAAGAATCCATCATGAGATTGCAGAACTATGAGGCAGCAAATTTTGCCTCCTTTGCTATAATCATCTTTGGTATATCCGTTATTCTCAAAGAAGGACTCGCACAATATTCAATTTGGGCAGGTAGAAAGATACAATCTCAAGCTCTGTTAGCAGATGGGTGGCACCACCGAAGTGATGCAATCGCTTCAGGCTTAATTGTCATTGGCGCATTATCAGGGGCATATCTCTGGTGGATTGATGGCGTTATGGGTATCGCAGTATCAGTACTCATCTTGTACGCTACGTATGAGATTTTAAAAGGTGCCATGAGTTCAATATTAGGAGAAAAACCTGATCCCCTGATTGAAGAGAAAATAAAAAACTTGATACAGGATATTGCGCCCGCTGCATCCTGTCTGCATCATGTACACATACATAGATATGGCGACCATGTCGAATTAACGCTTCATTGTAAACTCCCCTATGAAATGAACTTGAAAGAGGCGCATGACTTAGCCTCCATTGTGGAAGAAGCTATTCGAAAGGAGATGAATGTCGAGCCAACCCTACATATTGAACCTCAGGTTGAAACAGAATAGCTTAACCGTCAATCTGGATACTTCTTAGCCTAAGAGCAGCGATACCCGCGATCTTTTATTGATTGGTATAACTAAGATCCGCAATTCTGACGGCTGTGGGAAAATAATTATCTCTTTGGCTAAGACAACATTTTAAGGAGATCTTTTATCTCTTATGCGCCTCTCCCACCACTTCCCCTAAGGCTTTATACCCGTTAGTGTCAAGATACTCCTTTAATTCCTTCTTGAGCCTCGAAAAAATGTCAACCCCTTCGCTTACCAGTGCGCTACCCACCTGATACAACTGCGCACCGTTCTTCGCATAGTCGATGACGTCCTGAGCGGTGAATATCCCACCAACTGCGATTATCGGTATCTCCAACTCCCGGTAAAGTTGGAACACAATCTGCTTACCGCCAACTGTTAAATCCTTCCCTGATTTGCCACCGTAACCAAGAGGATTACCTAAAAGAGGTATGTCAAGCGTTTCTTCCACTGGTCTGCTTATCACCGTATTAATAGCGGTGATTGCATCAGCACCCGCGCGTTGCGCCGTCAGTGCCAACCCTACAGGTGCACCGATGTTAGGTGATATCTTCACTGAAACCGGTTTTGGCTCCACAATCTCTTTTACTGCCTTTACTATCTCGTTCAGCAGTTTCGGCTTGTTTTCGATCGCCGTGAAATCTGAATGTGGACACGAGGCGTCAAATTCAAACATGTCGACTGGATAGTCGCGAGCGATCTTCGCTAATTCGCTGCATTCCTCCACGCTGTTACCAAAGATACTCAGTACCACGGGCACAGCGGCATACTTCGCATCTTCTATCTCCAGCTTGAAATTTCTTATGCCTGGATTCGGAAGCCCCATTGCGTTCACATAACTCCGTGGTTCGAGTTCAATAAAAGTCGGGTTTGGATACCCTTCGTGCTCTTGCAGTCCAACCGATTTTGTTACGACCGCACCCGCACCTGCTACTGCATATCTATACAGTAACTTACCGGAAACACCAAAGCCCGCGGCGTTCATGAACGGATTGGGGAACTCAATGCCGCAAACTTCTGTCTTTAGTAAAGACACATATTCTGGTGTAAAATGTGAAGGCGGAATTGATAAGAGTTCAACTTCTTTTCCCGTGGTTACATTTGGGTTAATGGGGATTCGTTTACCGCTCTTCTCTCGCTTCCATCTTCCAAATTCCGTGCTTGCAAGCTCTTCTGCATTGAACACCGGGCCGTCTTTACACACACGATACCCCCCGAGGTCACAAGCGCCGCACGCACCACAACTGCATTTTATTATGCGTTCTACCGACAATTGCGTAGGGATTTCCTCACGTTTCGTAATTTCGCACACGCGTTCCATCATCAGTTCTGGCCCGCAGGTCAAGATCAGGTCAATGCGTTCCCCGGAAGCCAAAACCTCCTCCAATAGCTCTGTAACAACCCCTTTATAACCTTCTGAACCATCTTCAGTAGCGACTCGGACGTCACAGCCCAAATCTCGAAATTTGTTCACGTACAGAAGCTCTGCATTACTTTGTGCACCCTCTAAAACAACGACGTGCTTACCTGATTCTTTCGCTCTGCTCGCGGCAAACCGCAACGGCGCCGCTCCATACCCGCCAGCAACCATGCAAATCCTGTCGCCGTTTACTGAGAATCCAGTGCCATACGGGCCTCTTAACCCAATTAAATCTCCCACTACTTTTTGATGCAAGCTATGAGAGCAGTCGCCGACATCAGCAATTGCAAGTTCCAAATCCCCTTCCGGCGATGCGTAAGCAATGGAAATAGGGATCTCGTCTATACCAGGATCCCAAACCATCATGAACTGCCCTGGTTTGCTTTCTTTAGCGATCTCCGGCGCGTTAAAGATGAACGTTTTTACTCCGCTACATTCTCTTTTTAGTGTTTCTATTTTATGCAGTGTCGGGATGTTTAGGGGCATTTTATCGGGTTTTTATAAATTTTTGCGTTATTCCGGCATTCTCTTCCTTGGTTTTGTTTGGATATTTTATAGAGTAATAACTATGTTGAAAAGCTATTTACCCTTTTCCATCTCTCATCCTATTGCTTACTTATAAAATATGACTGAAGCACTAAGACAATTTCTCGATACGTACTATATCCATCCAATAACGCACGACACTGGCTATAATCTGGTAAATACGATAACATGGGCGTTATTACTGGTAGCCTGCCTCTTTTTGACATTGAAATTACTGAAGAAGCTTGACATAAAGATAGACCACCGTTTTATCGCCGCCGTATCGCCTTACATCGTGGTCGGTGCGAGCCTACGGGTAATGGAAGACGCAGAATTATTTTCGCCTCCGCTGAGCTACCTGCTGATTACACCGTTAATCTTCTTTCTTATGTTCTTTTGCTGTGTTGCCATACTCATTCTATCGGTGAATTTATCCCGGTTAAACTGGATAAAGGATTACGATTACACGCTGGCTTTTGGTCTGATCGGAGTGTTATGGGCCATCGTAAACCTAACAATTCTACTTTGGCGGGAAGAAATAGTTTTCGGTTGGGTTCTTCTTGCAGTTATCGGTATTTCAGGGATACTCTTAGGTGTGATATACGCGATTGCGGCGATATTCGGTGTTCAGTTTCTCACCGAAAAGGTGAATGCCGCCGTTTTAGCCGCTCATCTGCTCGATGCCTCTTCTTCTTATATCGGGATTGATATGCTTGGGTACACCGGGAAACATGTAGTAGAAGGGTTTATCGTTAAGTATACGGGCACAGCAGCCGGAATGTTTCCCCTCAAGCTTGGGATACTTGTCCCGATATTATATGTGTTGGATACGCAATTTACAGATGACGACGTGGAGCTGAAAAATCTCGTTTTGTTAGCGCTTATCGTTATTGGGCTAGCACCTGCCGTGCGCAACACCCTCAGAATGATTTTAGGGGTTTAATTGTGTGTACCATGGGCATTGTTAATCTTTGTTCGCCACAATAGCACTCCGCATGTATAAAATACACCGTAAAAATGTCTCCGCCACATCATTAACGCCCTAAAAAAGCGAAAAATTTAAATAGCCTCTTACGAATGAAATACGAGGAGGTAAAAGAAATGGTAGAAAAATCGAAAAAATGGAGACTATTTGTGGGGTTACTTCTTATTGGAGTAATCGTAAGTGCCGGCTGTGTCGGTGAGACGCCAACGGAGGAAGGAGAGGCATCACAAGCATCAACCACTGAAGAAGCATCTACTGCAACATCAAGTGACGAGGGAACATCGCTAAGCGACCTTTTGAGTAAGGCAGGAAGCACAACTTCTGTCAAATATGACCTGGTGACGACAAGCCCCGGTAATCCAACAGTGACATCCACGGTATGGGTGAAAGGGAATAATATGAGAATGGAAATGACCGCGGAAGGGCAGAAGATGATCACAATAATAAACGGTGATAAGCAAGAGAGGTATATGTATTATCCTGGAGAGAACATGGCAATGAAAATGGATTTCAGCCAGGCTCCAGAATCTGCCGTAGAAGAAGCTGTATCTATCGAGCAATATAACCCAACGGTTATCGGTACTGAAACAATAGATGGAAAGCTCTGCACCGTCGTTGAATACGCTTCCCCTGAAGGAAGTGCAAAGATGTGGATATGGCAAAAGCACGGGTTTCCTATCCGAATGGAAATGACGACACCTGAGGGTACATTGAGGGTGGAATTTAAGAACATAGATTTCGGCGACATTCCAGATAATATGTTTGAACTACCTGCTGGAGTAGATGTAATAGAGATGCCAGGGGGTATGCCCAACATGCCTTGAAGGCATGTAGAAAGAAGAAAGTAAAAAGGATGTGAAAAAATGGAAAAAACATCTATGGGTTTGGACGAGAATATAGAAGGGCTTCTGTGTTATGTTCTTGGCTGGTTAACAGGCATTGTCTTCTTGGTTCTGGAGAAGGATAACAAATTCGTTCGATTTCACGCAATGCAGTCTATCGCAACGTTTCTACCGCTATCAATTATAGCAGTTGTAATCAGCATGATGGGCAGCTTTTTCTTGTGGGGATTTGGTGGACTTTGGGCGATTTTCTCGCTCATCAGCATGTTGATATGGATATTAGCAGTGATACTCTGGTTAGTACTGATGCTCAAGGCATATCAGGGAGAGAGGTATAAGCTACCGATTGTAGGAGACTTTGCCGAAAAACAGATATGAAATGCTATAGGAGGGATAAATATTTCCTCCTCTATTTTTTATTTTATGTTGTTCTATAGGGATTTGATAGCGTGTGGCTAATAAAGCACATAAGAACGGGCTACAACTATCCAGAACTTAAATATACTCCGCTAATTTCACAAACTCCTCTGGACTTAACTCCTCTGGCCTCTTCTCTAATTCTGTAAGTGCTAAGCTTCCCGAAAAACGCGATTTGAATATAATCCTCATCTTCTTTCTCCTCTGATCAAACGCTGTAGTAACAAACTCAAAAATCTTCCTTTTATCCTCTATTAATCCGCGAATTTTCTCTTTCTCCCTCAATCGCACTATCGCTGTTTTAACCGGTGGGGGGGGATAAAATGCATCTCGGTGAACAATTTCGAGAATTTCGATCTCTGCCAGCGCCTGCGAGATAACGGATAACCGCCCGTACAGTTTCGATCTTGGCTTTGCAGTCATTTTCTGTGCAAACTCTTTCTGATACAACAGCACCGCAAGTCCGAAGCCTTCGTTATGAAGCAGCAATTTATACGTGATTGCCGACGATATCGAAAAAGGTATGCTCGCAACAACTTTATCAAATTCCGGTAACTCGATTTTCATAAAGTCGCCTTCTATTACCTCCGTTATGCTTTTTTTATTACCGTATCGTTCCCTTAATAGCTCACACAGTTCCTTGTCCTTCTCCATCGCATACACCTTCTTCGCTCTTTGATCCAGCATCGCAGTGAGGCTTCCCACGCCCGCGCCGATCTCCAGCACCACATCACCACGCTCTACACCTGCATACTCCACCATTCTCGATGTCACGCGGTCATCAATCAGAAAATACTGCCCTAAACACCTCTTAGCTCTTATGCCACGCTCAATAAGGATATTTTTGACGTCCATTTTTCAGGCCACCTAAATTTTCATCCCACAATCGGGTTTCCACACTAATTCCTTCTCTCTCGTTCTCAAACCGCTATAATCGCCTTCCAAACACTGCTTCGCAAGATATGTCAGGTCGTCAGTTCTCGATTGAAGATATAACCTTGCATCCTCATAAATGCCCTCTTCACTGGTAGCTATCGCGCTCGCATATTCATCCAGTATTTTACTGTACGTACTCAAAAATCCACTTTTGAAGTCCACATCTCTCTTGGTCAGTCGTTTTATCTCTTTCACGACTTCCGGATGTGGTGGTAAAAACAGCGGCACGCCTAATAATACATACCAGTCAGGATCGTGCTCGTAATAACTCTTCAAGAACGCATTGAGCGCAAATCGTTGCATTCTCCTTGCGACCAGCTCTTCTTTCTCCTTGAGATAAATCGGTGCTGTGAGTTCCAATGGTAGTTTCTTTATTTTTATCCTCGTTGAGGGGCTTTCATCTTCTATCCGCCTCTCTGTTTTGTCCACAAGCTCCGAGAATAACGCTGAATAATCCGTTTTGTGAATATGCGAATGCGTATCCTCATGTACCAGTCGGGTGAGCATGAACCTCAAAACGGTGAAGTCATACGCACGATACACTCGTTTTAGTATTCCCACCCTTGTCTTTGCCATCTCATAATTCTCAATCAAAATGTGGGCCGTATCTGACTTTATCTCGAACTCTGAGAAGTACTGATTCGTTAAATGCCATTCAATACTTGTCCGTCCAGCATGGACAGCTTCATGCAATCTTTCCCCTATCCAGGTTTGTGCTCCATGCATCTCAATCGCATTTTCAAATTCCGGAATGAAACTTTCAATCGCCTTTAACAATGCTAAAAAGGATTCAACAGATATGCCATTCTCCTGATTAATAGCGTGGATTGGTTCTTCACCTGCTTTTTCAATCGTCAACTCCGACGATTCGGTCAATTTTAATTTCATCGTGATACGTTGAGATATGTAAAGAATCTGAAATGCACGATTTAATGTAAAATCTAATAGTTTGCACCCTCTTTAAATTTTCTATTTCATTTCTTTTCTTTTAAAAAGTTACATTTAAATTTTGACAGTAGAGTAAGATGACAAAAGACCGCCATGTCTTTGAGACTTTGGGGAAAGCGAGAGTTGTGGTAGAAGACGGTAAGGTAGTAGAAGTTGGTAGCCCGCTACTCACGTATTGCAGGTTGTGGGAAAAGATACGCGGGATAAGTGAACTGAACGAGCAAGAAATAAAAGATAACATTGAATTCAGAATACGCGATTTTGGGATGTGCACTGGGGATAGAGTAGTAGAGATGGACGCTTTCGTTGGTTTTGGCGCTTCGGAGACGTTTATGACTGCGCTTCGTCGCGGTTTGCTCGATAGCACCGTTACGGTTTGCGAAGGTGCAGGCACGGTAATCACTGCTAATCCCGCATTGGTGCAGGGAATAGGCGCACGGCTAAGTGGTGTAATTGAGACCACGCCGATTGATGGATTGATAAAAAGGATACGAGAGATAGGCGGGGGAGTTCTTGATCCGCCAAGGATAGACCAGACAGCAGGCTTGCAGAAGGCACTTGAATTAGGATACGGAAGAGTGGGTGTTACCGTGTCCTCAGTGGAAGATGCACGGCGTTGCAGAGCTATTAGTGAGCTTGCGGTTATATTCGGTGTGCATCTCACGGGCATCTCCAGAGAAGACGCAGAGGCGTTCTGTGAGACCTCGGACCTTATTACCGCCTGTGCATCACCGCACATACGAGAACTCGCAAAAGATAAAGCCCGTTTACAGGCAGGCACCGCAATCCCGATATTCGCACTCACGTCCATAGGCAAGGAATTACTTTTAGAACGTGCTAAAGAGGTCGAAAATCCTTTGTTGTTGAATACCATGCAATTGCCTGTCCTTCCGGAAGAGAGACAACCTAAGCCACTGGTGTGATCTCTAAACACTAAATCCGAAATCCTAACCACCAATTATTTTTTCTTTTAGCACAGGTTTTCTTTTTTCTAAAAAGAAAAAGTGTTGCTTAGGATTTGGGATTTTCCTACTCGCTATTCAGCGTATATACTCAGTCGGGTCTTCTACACCAGCATCTTTAAACCCGCGCCTACGATGTAAACAAGACGCACAGATCCCACAATGCTTCGCACCACCTAAATAGCATGAATACGTTAAGTGCAACGGAGCTTTGACTTCCATCCCTTTCTTTATTATTTCCGGTTTCAACAAATTCACTAACGGTGCTTTTACAGAAGGTACGCGAGAAAAAGATGCTACTGCTTTCTCTAATACTGCATTATACCTCTTAACGAAATCCACATCATTGTCCGGATACGACCGTGCCTCCTCTGCATTGAAGCCCACAAAGATGGCTTCTGCACCGATAACCTCTGCATAAGCGCTCGCATGCGCTAAAAGGATTAAATTGCGACAGGGCACCCAGGTAGATGGCGTCTCTTGCTCTTTATCTAAATCCACTTCTTCGGCTACCGGAACTTTTCTTTTGACGTCCGTCAGAGCAGACCCGCCAAGTTCTTTCAAGAACGGTATTTCCACTAACTTCCGCTCCTTTGCACCTAAGTACCGCGCTATTTTCTCTACTGTTTCTTTTTCTCGCTCCTCGGCGCGCTGCCCGTAGGATGCATGGAAAAAATGCACTTCGTATCCCTCATGCGTTGCAATGGTTGCTGCAACCGTGGAATCAATTCCGCCTGAGCAGACACAAACTGCTACTTTTGTCCTTGCCATATCATTTAGAGTCTATTGGATTGTACTACTAAAAAGGTGTTAAGGCATACCCGGACACCCCTGCATTTCCAGTGGAAACTACATCCTAACTCCGACTTTGTGTTCTTTCGGTTTGGAGAGGAATATTTCAATCACGCTACAGATAAGGATGTTTTATATACACATAGTTTATAACAAAGATTATGGCATATTATTGCTCTATATCAAAAGAAGAGATTTCGGAAGAAGAGTATAATTATTCTATAAAAAAGTACGGTGTAGCCCTATCCAGAAAGGAACAAAAAAAATACTCTGCTTCGGTTGATTCAAAGTTAGATAAAAAAGCAACCAATAAGAGTTCTTCTATAAAAGATGATTCTCAAGGTCTTTCTAAAAGAGAAGAGCAATACAGGGAAGGGATGATTAAAGGCAGAATTGCAGAAACCCTCATAGAAGAACTATTTTTGTCTTTAGGATATAATGTTTTTAGATACGGCATGGAGAATACTGTTCCTGGAATAATGAGTTTGCTTAAAGGGGTCAGAAGTGATGTTGCTCACAATATACGAAGGATGCCAGATTTTGTAGTTCAAAAAAAGAATGGAGAAGTTTATTTTATAGAAGTTAAATTTAGAGCAAAGGAGGAATTTAAGTTTAGTGATTTGCCTGAAGATTATCCATACAAAAACTGCTATTTTATTCTTGTATCCAAAAAGCATATAAAATGCATTACTTACGATGAGTTAAAAGAAGGTAAAGAAGTAACACCTACATCTCACAATTACTTGGGGCATAGAAAAGAATTTGATTTAGATAAACCTACTATAATTAAATTTTGTGATTTTGCTGTGAAGTTTTTTGAAAATGTTTGATTTTTATAATCAAAAGTAAATTAAAAACCTTTATCGTGTAGTCCTATCGCTCGACCACCGTTTTTCTTGTGCTCTTTACCGCTCCACAAACAAGGTGCGTTTCAGTCTTTTTTATCTTAATTCCCCTCCTCTTATCTGTAAGCTATCCAACGGACTTTTTATCTTACCTATATCTTTATTACTCACATGAGTATATGTTTCTGTCGTCTTTGAACTTTTCTGTTCCAACAACTCGTGAATATCCCCCAAATCCACACCACACTCTAAAAGATTTTTAGACGTAATCCCATATAACTAAACTGTAAGAAGCTAACAACAGACAATGACTATGATACAAATACCCTACGGCACCAAGCAGATAGAGATGGAGATAGAAGGAGCTGAGTTATTAGACGTTGAGGAGGTAGATAGCAGAAGAACCGCCACCAGCGAAAACATGGATGTGATTAGAGAAGCTCTCCGCAAGCCATTAAGCACAAAACGGTTACGGGAGATCGTGGCTACAAAAAACCCGAAGAGCATAGTAATCGTTGTTGATGACCACACAAGAGATACCCCAACGGAGATTATGCTTGATGCCTTATCAGAAGAGCTTGGAGAAGCCCATAAAGACCATATCACTCTACTGATTGCCTGTGGCACCCACACAACCCCAACGGAAGAGGATTTAAAAAGGCTTCTTGGCAAATACTTTGACCACTATACCATAAAAATACATGATTGCGATGCGGAAGATCTGGCACATGTGGGCACGACCAGTCGAGGGACACCAGTAAGTCTGAACAGGAACTACGTTGAAGCGGATATAAAGATCTTAACGGGCGATATAACCTTACATTATTATGCAGGGTTTGGTGGCGGAAGAAAGAGTATTCTCCCGGGTATATCAGCACGGGAGACGATAAAAAAGAACCATGCGCTTCTGGTGGACGAGCTTGCTCGGACGGCGAACTTAGAGCGTAACCCGGTTCATCTGGATATGTCCGAGGCGGCAGCTTTTGCACCGCCTGATTTCGTGCTCAATATCATTGCTTCAGGGACCGGTAATGTGATAGATGCATATGCAGGAGACCTGCACGAAGTGTTGCATAAGGGTGTTGTGGTTGCTAAAGACTTGTTCTGCCGCGATACTCACGAGTTATTCGACCTCTTGGTGGTGAGTGCTGGTGGATTTCCAAAAGATAGAACTCTGTATCAGGCGACGAAGGCGATAGAGAACTGCTACAGAGCTGTAGTACCAGGCGGAGAGCTGATTTTAGTTGCTGAATGTCGAGATGGGGTAGGGGATACATATTTTGAGAGATGGATGAACGATTATGTAACCTATGAAGAAGCGGAAGAAGCTATAAGAACAAATTTTGTGCTCGGTGGGCATAAAGCATACTATATAAGAAAAGTGATGAAACGTTTGGGGTTGTCTATTGTATCTGAACTCGATGCGCACGTTCTAACAAGATGGCAGATAAAACCCTACAAGTCAGTAGGCGAAGCACTTGCAGGTGTAAAAAAAGATAAGGTTAAAATAGGTATAGTTAAAAAAGGCTTGGATACCTTAATAATGCCAGCGATAAATTTATAGATAGAAAAAGGAGTAAGGAAAAGAGGCAATGGTAAATCTTGCAAAACAGAAGAGGATTGCAGCACAGGTGTTGAAGATCGGTGAGGGGCGAGTATGGATAAATCCTGAGGCTGCTGAAGACGTAGCAGGGGCGATAACAAGAGAGGACATTCGTGGGTTGATAGGAGAAGGAATAATAATAGGAAAGCAGAAAAAAGGCGTAAGCAGAGGGAGAGCAAGAATAAGTACGAGACAAAAAGCATTAGGTCGTAGAAAAGGACATGGATCTAGAAAAGGTGCTAAAGGTGCAAGAGCGAGTAGGAAAAAAAAGTGGATAACTAAGATTCGCGCTTTACGTAGGAGATTAAGGGAACTCCGTGATGATGATTTTGTAGATAAAACCGCTTATAGAATGTTATATAACAAAGCGAATGGTGGAGATTTCAGATCGGTGGCACATTTAAATGATTATATAACGGTAAATGAACTGCTAACAAGGGCGGAGGTTAAATAGAAAGATGGGAAGAGCAAGAGGTCCAACCTATCGTGTCCCGTTTAGAAGAAGACGAGAAGGTAAGACTGATTATCGCAGAAGACTGAAACTGTTGTTCAGCAAAAAACATCGTGTTGTTGTGAGAAAAAGCAACAAAAACATTAGGATGCAACTGGTCGCTACTGATAAATTCGGCGATAAAACACTCATTGCTGCTATGTCCTCCGAACTTACAAAATATGGGTATGACGGTGGGAAATGTAACTGCCCTGCAGCTTATCTTACAGGTTTGTTATTTGGTAAAAGAGCAAAAGATGCTGGTTTTAATGATAGTATCCTTGACATAGGCCTGCATACCCCTGTTCATGGATCTAACGTATATGCGGCATTAAAAGGTGCTTTTGATAGTGGGTTGACAATCCCACACGACCCTGCGGTTTTTCCGGCCGACGATCGCATCCGCGGGAACCACATTGCTACTTACTTACAAAACCCATCTATTGTTGATATGTTCCAGAGTGTGAGAGATATGATAATGAGTGATAATGAGAGAGTGATAGAGGAGGAGTCTACTACAGAATGACACAAAGAAGGGATAAAGAGAGCGAGAGGGAGAGAGTTTTAGATGCTTGGGCGCCTGTAACACGGTTAGGGATGCTGGTGAAAAGCGGAGAAATAAAGACGCTTGGAGATGCTCTTCGCTCTAACTATCCTTTAAAGGAGTATCAAGTTGTAGATGCGCTTCTTCCAGAACTCAGCGAGGAGGTTTTGGATATTAACCTTGTTCAAAGAATGACCGATTCAGGAAGGCGGGTGAAGTTCAGAGTGTGCGTTATTGTGGGAAACAGGGATGGTTATATTGGTATAGGTTTGGGTAAGGACGCTCTTGTGCGTAGCGGTATCGAGAAGGCGGTACGCGACGCGAAAATGAACATGACGCATATTAAGCGCGGGTGTGGTTCTTGGGAGTGCAACTGTGGGGGGACACATTCGATCCCTTTTAAGGTTGTAGGAAAAGCCGGAAGTGTGGAGATAACCTTAAAACCTGCACCTAAAGGTATTGGACTGGCTACAGGTAATATACCCAAGCGGGTATTAGATTTTTCCGGTGTTAAGGATGTATGGGCCCAGACAAAAGGACAAACCAGAACTACATTTAACCAAGCGTTCGCAACATTCGATGCTTTACGTAAAATCGCTTTAGTGAAAACTTTGGATTGATGAAAAATGTACGCAATCATAAGGCTAAGGGGAAGTGTAAATATAAGGCCGGAGATAAAGCATACGTTAGAACTTCTCAGGTTACATAGAGTAAACCACTGTGTAGTCGTGGAAGAGAATGATTACAACAAGGGAATGCTAATTAAAGCGAAGGATTACGTGGCCTGGGGAGAGATATCTGAGGACAACCTTGAGACTTTATTTAAAAACAGAGGTAGATTAGAAGGGGGTGATATATTAACTGAAGAGTTTTTACACGAAAAAACCTCTTTTACTTCATTAAAAGATCTTGCTCATGCGTTGTTTGAGGGTGAAGTGAAGATGAAAGATTTGATGGGTTATAAAATCAAACCTGTATTCAGACTTCACCCCCCGAGAAAAGGCCATAAAGGAATTAAACGTGGCTTTAAAGTAGGCGGGGAACTCGGTTATCATGGCGATAAAATAACTGAGTTATTGCATAAGATGCGGTGAAAGGGTGAGATAAAAGTCAAAAACCAATTATCTGTCTATTTTCAGCAACCTTTTTTATTTTATTACACTGCTTTTATCGTAAAAAGAGATGAATCCACAGATACAACCTTGGAAAAACTGGAAACATGTCACAAAACTGGATCCTGATAAGTATATCTCTATCGAGGATTTGGAAACCATTGTGGGAAGTGGAACAGACGCCATTATGATCTCTGGTACTCAAAACATCACGAATACAAATGTAGGTCAGCTCATATCGCTTCTGAAGGACTTTAAAATACCAAAAATTTTGGAGCCTGCAACTCCTGATGCTGTCTTAGATGGGGCTGTGGATTATATTTTCGTGCCCTTAGTCCTCAATGCTGGTGATTTGAAGTGGATTGTGGGTAAGCATAAGGACTGGATACAGAAGCATAAAATAACGTGGGGAAAAGTTATACCTGAGGCGTATATAGTTATGAATCCAGAATCCGCCGTAGCTAAACTGACAAAAGCGAAGACAGACTTAACCCCAGATGAGGTCATCGCTTACGCGCAATATGCCGAAAAGTATCTTCGGCTACCTATCGTTTATATGGAATACAGCGGAACCTACGGAGATCCAATCCTGGTAAAGAGTCTAAGAGCATCGTTAACCGAAGCATCGTTGTTTTACGGAGGAGGAATTGAATCTCAGGTGACCACAGCCGAGATGCTGAGATATGCTGATGTTATTGTGGTTGGAAACGTGGTGTACACCGACATAGATAAGTTTATTGAGACCATTCCCTGAGGGATGCAGAAGTCGCCATCTCCAGTGGAAGTGTAGGGGTGTCTGGGTTAAAAAACACTCCCTGTTACAGCTTCCGTGCGAATCTTCAGCAAATAACCCTTAAACAAAGATTTTTTCAAATCACAAATTTCAGAGAGTTTCTTCTTACCAACTTCAACCTCTTTTATCCTTCCCACATCTTTTTCCTCTATGTTAATCCGTAAACCATCCAATTGGATAATAATCGGTAACTCCTCCCCCGCTTCTGGTGGTATCACCATCTCTATCATATCTTTTATAAACAAAGGAGAAGCAGCTAACGGGTCTTCCTCTATCTCTCGCCTCCTCTCATCTACGATCTTCCCCAATTCCGCGGTCATGTCATCTAAAATATCTATTTCACCTTTTCTCCTCATTCTATCCGTCTTCCTTCCTATTCCTCCTACATAATGTTCCACCTCGAGGTCAGGTGGCCCCCCAACCACCATATAAGGCACATCAAGCATAGCGCATAACCGCACCTTCTCCTCTATACACTCCTTAAAACAGCCAAATACAAATACCGCGGCATCAAATTCCTCTATTATCGCCCTCTCCTGTGCTGTCATCTGTGCTATCCTCTGTCCCACACCCCTCGCCAGACCCAGCATATTGGTGATCGCACCTTTTCTCCTGAAAAATTCCGCGATATCACAAACGGGATCAACAGCGTGGTGTTTGCCTAGAGAAGGGTCTATTATTACTATCTCCGCACCGGCTAAAGGCAGCTCTTTGAACTTACCACCCAGATCTTTTATTTTATCCCTGATTACCCGCTCTTCCTCCTCAGGGAATGCTAAATGCAGCATTGTCTCCGTCTGCATAACGGATTCTTGCAGTATAAACCCGCCTATATCCTCTATCAGCTCTTTCAACTCGTTAAACTTATACACACCACCCTCAAACATCATTATTTTATACATGTGCACTCACCAGCTCTTCCGCTTTTTTCTTCCATTCCTCCCCTATTGGATTCTCAGAGGCGATAATAGTCAATCTACCGGTAGAAGTGATTGTAGACCGGACTCTTGCACCTTCCGGGAATATCCTGTCCATACCATCCAAGAGTCTCGCTACTAAATCCTCTCTGGGGTCATAGACAACCAACTCCTTGAGTTCGTCTACTTCCTTCTCCTCTAATTTTAAACCTATCTCTAATCTGCTTATTTGCTGAACTCGCTCTCCATACATCTCCCAAAGCAGAGCAAGCAATTTAGGTGCATATGTCTCATTCGTTATCCTAAAATTCTCTCCTTCTCGGTGCGTTATGTCCCCTACCTTTATCGGACTTGCCACCCGCCCTATCTTAACCGAGACAATAAAAACGTGTTCCTTCGGG
>Ga0307377_10002105_pt1 | contig 23883 bp, 36 predicted proteins | sample TR3MG_FD_202535 | JGI IMG/M metagenome (GOLD analysis project Ga0307377, IMG submission 202535) | Soil microbial communities from Risofladan, Vaasa, Finland - TR-3 | ecosystem: Environmental > Terrestrial > Soil > Coastal area > Acid sulfate soil | place: Finland: Risofladan, Vaasa | collected...
TTGAGTATCGGCAGTGGTGGCAGTAGTGCCATCGCTACCGATATGAAGGTAAGTGAAGTCGGCATGAGAGCCTAGTCCACCGATCTTCTCGGCTACAGCGTTTTTACCAACAGTTGATACGACATCTGCCATAGTTATTGTTGGTTAATTTATTAAATATATCACTGAATGTGATCCTATAATGTAATGTCTGTTTTATTTGCTTTTATTTTTTGTTTTATATTTCCGTCCTTATCTCTGACGATAACTTCAGCCTCTGCGCCGAGTTCTGACTCAGCTGATGGGCCTCCGCTACCTTTGGCTTTTTCAGCCATTTTCTTGATTTTATCTTGGATCTTCATATGTTTTTTATCTCTTAGTGTTAATTAATGGTGTAAAATCTTGTAAGCCTCTAGTGCCTTGCTTCAGTTTTATCATCAGCTGAGCGACATCTAGCAGATCCACTTCCTTGTAGTGAGAACAAACATAATCCCAGTGACCCCAGATTTTTAGTCCTTCTTTCTTGGCCTTGTCTGAGAAGAAAATGTCCTCTCCTTGGGTGCGAATACCACTTTTTTTATCAACTTTGCTAAGAAAAGGAGCTTTGTCCTTCATCCTAAGCAGGGCGCTTCTCTTAATCAAGATACAACCAGTGCCGACTCTGTCAGCTTGAAAGAGTTTATTTTTCCCATCGTAGACGAAAGTTTTAAATCCTACCTTTATCTTTCGATAAACGTTGAATGCTACACCTTCGTTCCCGTCAGGAGCGTCTACTCCACGCCACATCATGGTTGGTAGTGCCATGATGTCCTTATTAAACTTTATAAGATTTAGTGGATTATTTAGTGGCGGATTGTCATGATCTACCATGAGCAGCCACTTGCACTTTGTCTCTAAGAAATTCTTGACAATTTTGTTCCGGTTATAGTCTACACCTGTAATCTTACTAAATTGAATTGTCGGTTCCCATTCTTTCCTTATGTGGCAATCACCAACTATCTGCAGCAATCTATTTGCTAGCTGAACATGGATCTTGCCATCAGGGTTCAGAACGGCTATATAAACCGGTATAGGCTTTTTAACTACTTTTTTCTTTGGCATACATCTTATTGTTTATTTTAATTTAGCATGGGGATTTATTTCGCGGCTACGCCAGGGGCGTTTTCTTCTGCCGGCTCTTCAGCCGGAGCTGCAACTTCCTCAGCGGGTTGCTCAGGAGCTTGCTCTTCAGTTGCTGGAACTTCGTCTGTTTTTTTTTCCTCAGCTTCAGCAGCTGCTCTTTCTTCTAAGTTCATAATTTTTTTAATTAAAAATGAATTATTGAGGTGGCGCTGGGGTTTTACCCTGAGCCATCTTGACTTGCTCCTCTGTTTGAGGTTTACCAGCCGACAGGACTTCTTGGTCATTCTTCTTAATAGCGACCTGAGGTCCTGGATTTTTTTCTCTGACAGTAAATTCCATAAAATTATTTATTCCACAGAGCTAGGATAGAACCTCCGTCCTCGATAGCTCTAGTAGGACTTAATTTATCGAAGAAATCTTCGACATTATTAAAGACTTGTAGATGCGCCTCGTAAGGCATGCGCATTGGTGTTCGGGAAATTATAACTCCACCATCCTTCAAAACCTTGCGTGCTTTTTTTATTAATGTAGCAGGCTTTTCCAAATGTTCGATCGCATCGAAAAGCATTATTATATCGAACGAAAGGTTGGTTGTCTCCAAAAAGCGATGCATGTCCATACACATAAACTTTAATTCAGGGTAGTTCTTTTTAGCATTTTTTATCCTGACTTTTGTGTAATCAATTCCCAGCGGTTTAGCGCCCATCTGTTTCACGTGGAAACATGAGTGCCCCTGGGAGCAGCCAAGATCTAAAACGTCACCTTTCATCTCTACTTCTAAGGCCTCGAGGGTCCTCACAAGTGTCTTTATGCTTGTAACATTGCCACCGGTTGGATGTGAACTATAAAATTCCTTTAACGCTTCTTCTTTTTTATACATATTTCTAGAAATTATCACCCTTTGGGATTTCTTCGTATTGGTTTGTTTTAACAAATACTCCGCCCCCATCAACAGTGATTTTATAAAGAGTTGCATTAGCCACCCTGGTTTGCACCACTGGCCTAAGCACTCCGTTTATAATTATACCTTTCCTTCCTGTCCCCTCTGCTTCGATCACAAAATTCTTCTCGTTTTTCTTGATCAACGCTTCGGTTTCAGGAGACATGGTGAAATTTGGTTTATCTGTCAACGTCCATGGATTAAACATGTTTCCGGTTGTGAAATAATCCTCTCGCAGTTTCTGCCAAGCGTCTGGGTAATTAGTAGTCTTTTTACGACCGCCCCAGCTATTTGGAGTTGCGATGAACTTACCCTTACTGTCCATTCCAAACTTTCCGAAAAATAGAGCGTGTCCCCACTTCTGATCACTAGCGGTAGGTGGTTTCGGCTCATAATTATTCCATGTTCCGTTGTTCGATCCATATACTCCTCCGACTACGCCAAAGTTATCCCTGATTGCGGCAGCAAATATATCCATGTTGTTTTGTGACGATATCGTTCTATACTCTTTGGCCTGTAGCGTCTGCGCCAGTTTATCAACCTGTGGATTTTTCCAGCTTTTATCGGTAATAAATGATTCGCTAGGTGGGTCTCCATTGTTGTATGAAGGAACTGTTTTTTCTGTAACTGCTCCCCAATTAACTGCAAGTTTTCCGCCATTGCGGAGGTATGCACCGCCTCCGGGCAGAAAGAATTGGCTATAAAACGCCTTAGCAGATGCTTCATCATATTTTCCGACCTCTATAGCATTAAGCACAGCCACATAATATGACCACGCCTGACCGACACAAGAGCTAGAACCATCCTGATTCTTAAACGGGATAATTATTTTTGCCTGTTTTTCGATATCGTATCCCTTTTCCCAGTCTATCTGCGGCGCTCCAAGCGCCATGCTGTCATAGACTAAGTCACGGGCATCTTTCGGATCTGGGATAGCACCCGTTCCGTATTTCTTATCGAAGAAAAGATATTGTTTACCTACAATTGCTTGTTGCATAATTTTATTTTTCTAATATTATTGCTATATGTTTTGTTGTCTCTAAGAAATCATTCAATATTTCTGGGAAAATCTCATCATCTACAGGTGCTGGATTTTCAGCAGAATAAACTAATTCTGCGAATCCAAGAAGATTACCTTCGCTATATATTGGACACGCGACAAGAGTCTCTATTTTCTGCAACTGTAGCTTACCTTTCAACCAATCGTTATCAGGCATCGACGCTATGTGCACTACTTGGCACTTACCTTCCAACATTGGTGTAATGTATCGCCCTAGTCTCACTATCGGGATAGCTTGAGCATCAGGCAAGTAACTATATACTCCGATATTGGAGACTTCGTTAGTTGCTGAGTAAAAAAAGTCATGCTTACCCTGCAGGTCTGTCCTGCTGTTATGAAACTTAAACACCAACATAGCGGATGCATCGTGCTGAAATACACATTTTGTCATTTCTTTTTCTATTAATCTGTTTGATTCCACTGACTCAGCAAAATCAACTTGGAGTTCTTCAGTAGATGTATGCGATTCCTCTACTATCGTTCCAATAGTATCTATCCGCTTATATCCGTAAAATAACGACAATGCGACAAATCCTATTATTGCTATAAAAAAAATAGCTAATGTTGTCGCTCGCCACTTATTTTTACAAAAAATTGCGAATTCTTCAAACGTCTTAACTAATATTGGTATTTTTTTTACGGGCATATTTGTTTTTGTTTTATTTTCGTTTACCAAACTTCTTAGCAACTCTCATGATTGGCAACTCTTTTATCCCCAAATAAAAGCCCACGATACCGCCGGCTAGAGTCTGAAGATATTTAATTGCTTCACCACCAATTGGATTGTAAAAAAAGCTTACAAGTCCAGCTGCTATAACTAAAACTAGGATAATATCTTGTGTTAATGTCTTACCCATATATTTGTTCTTCGTTAGGTTTATTAAGCTCACCCTCTACAGCTTGCTCTAGGACGAAATAGGCTTCACTTGTTAGCGGGTGAAAAAGCCTAATTGTGTTAACCTTCAATTTTTTTTCAGGAAAAACCAATCGACACTTGTCTTCTTGGTTCAGTCTTGAAAACACAGCTATATTATTCAGTATCAGCCATCCATCTACGACCATCGATGCAAAGCCGATTAAGCCATTAGTAGAAGGAACCTTCCTGATCTTTATTTTTGATATCTCCATATATACATCTTGATTAACAAATAAACCCAAGTAAAAGCTTACTTGGGCTCATTTAGAGACCACTGAAAACAACTTTACAAGTAAAGTAAGCTTGTTATTTCTTCTTGGGAGAAGATTTTTTAGTTGTAACAGTTTCTTTTTTTTCGCTGGCTACTGGAGGAGCATCTTTTTTAATAGCTGCTTGCTCGGCTGCTATATCTTTTAGCATCTGAGCGGCCATCTCTTTGGCCAAAGGGACTGCCATTTCTTGGGCAGCACTCTTTAAGAAGTTTTGTTGCTCTTCAGTTAATGTTGTTTTCTTCGGATTGACATTTTTGCCAATATGTCCGTAATCGATATTGATAACGTCATGTTGAGGCTCTATGCCTTTACGCGCGCTAGCAAATCTTCCTTGCTCACCGGACTCCTCAGTAACAAAGTCTCTGCCAAAATCTTTGTGTGTCAGCATCATATCGATGACCTTTTCATCGTTGATGGTGCATTCACCGTTCTCAAATTTGGCGTAAACTCCAGGTTGTGGTTGCCTACCGGTCACTGGTTCAGCCGGCAGCGCAGAAACTAATACAACTCTATAGTTGGAAAATTTCGAGAAAAATTTCATATGTTTTATTCATTTAATGTTTATCTGAATGGGGTGGCTGCCGAATCAGCAGCCACCCCGTTAGATTTATACAACTCCGTAGAGGTAGGCGCACTTAGCGGCATGCATCCTTTGCAGTCCGACTTCTGACACATATTGGTCAATCTCACCGTCAACATCAGGTGATTGCACGTTGGTAAACAGTTTGGTGTCCCTGTTATTCATGTAGCGATATTTCACGCATTCCATGTCAATCAAGAACGCTGTTCCAGCGTAGTCTTGGACGAATAAAGGATTATGAACAATGTGAATTGTTCCGAATGCAGTGACCCAAGTCCCGATCTTGATACCATAAGAGGTAGCAAGTGGTTTCATTTGAATCTGGGCACGAGCGAACTCGTTGATATATTGCAATATCAAACCGCCAGTAAACAAATATTTGGTGTCATTACCGTAAGTAAAACCTTCTCTTAGGAAGGTGTTAAACTCAGCAACTGTCAAGGCTGAGCCTGACTCGTTTTGAGTATATGCACCCGAGGAAGCGATCCATTCCAAGATACCACCAGTTGCACGACGAGGATGACCCTGTGTGCCGGTAACATCAAGTTTTTTCTCACCCCACCAGAAGGCACGTTCTATGTCTAGAGCGTGTTGGGTGCCCATTTTTGCACGAAGGTAAGTAAGATCCTTACCACCATAAAGGTTTGCTTCGCGCTCTGTTCCGGAAACTGTAATAGAAGTCTTAAAAATCTGAGTGTAATTGGTTACTTTCGCAGAACGAGTGGTGTTCACATTACGTGCACCAGAGTTCTCCTCAGAAACATTACCTACGATGAACAGTCCATCGTCATCGACACCGGCAGCCGCAGCTGTCGAACCGAATCCACGACCAGCTGCAGCAATCGTAATAGTTACGTTTGATGCGACAGTCGCGACTAACATATTCTCCCCAGAAACGGCGTTTTTAATAACGTCGCCTACTGTGAAGATATATGCGCTATCCGCGCCAGCACCATCTACAGTGATAGTGATAGCTCCAGAAGCAGCGTAGCCTCCACCCATGTTAACCGCGGCGTAACGACCTCCGTAGAAGTCTTCAAACCAGGCGAACTCAGGGTTTCCAGCCGCTTGTTTCATCATACCGGATCCTTTCCAAGCTTTCCCGTCGTATACCTTACCTACGTTAGTAAGCAAAGATACTAGAGGATGCTTGTTAGGCTCCAAAAGCATGATTTTATCTGCTGCGTCTACAATAAGACGTCCTTCAGCCGCTGAAGTAGCGGTTGTGCGGGATGCATTCCCGGCAGAAGAAGCGACTATACCTTGATCATGGGTTGGCTCTGTGTAATATGGATATGCCATATGATTGCAAGTTTATAGTTAAAATTAATAATATTAAGCTAAAACTAGCAAATCATGTGATACCCACTATAAATTAGGATCGGCTTTACTGGCAATAAGATCGTCGACCATATCACCATCTACTAATTGACCTCCCTGGGATGCACCGCCTCCTGCGTTAGCTGCAAGATCTTTGGCGTTGTTCCCGGCCTGTTTCGCTTGTTCATCTGCAGATTTTTTCTGCAGGTCCAAGCCTTTGACGGCATTGTAAGCTACCTCAATGTCATCGATATTGGGACGCTTCTCGAGGAATTCTGTAACTTGATCAGCATACTCGGCAAAATCTGGAGTATTAGCGATAAAACCTTCGACTCCTTTTCGGAACTCACCGAGTTCCTCTGATTCAGCGAATTTTTTATCAATCTCCTTCTTATGCTTATCGAGTTCTGATGATATCCGTTGCTCGATATCCTCGGGTGAAGCTTTTTCATACTTTTTATCGCCCATGTCCTTTTTAACCTTATCGTGGGCGTCAGAGACTTGCGTAGCTTCTCCAACTTGGACTTTACCTTCCATGACAGCCTTAGCAAGTTCAGAATCGATCTTACCATCGACGATCGCCTGAATAAGTTCAGGTTGTTCGTCAAGCTTATCAAGGACGGGTGAGATATTGCGAACGAATTCGCGATAATCTCCTAATTCTTGGCCTTGAACGCCAAGTTTTCTGTTAAGCTCTTCATTTTCTTTAGAAAGCTGTTCCGACTTTTGCGCTTCTTCATCAGCACCAGCTTCAGGCTGCTGAGCTTGCGATGCTTCTCCAGGCTCCCCCGAATTTGCATCGGGACCTTTTTGAATCACCTCATCTGGACTCCCCGCAGTAGCGGACCCAGGTTTAGTTTCCTCAGTCATAAATTTTCATTTTATTATTTAATATTTCTTAACCCTCTTGTTTATTTTTTGCTCGTCGCTGGGCTAATTTCTCAGCGATATTACCAAGATTCAAGCCCTCCTTTTTATCGGAGTCTTTGGCTTTGATATGCTTGATCATACCGGCAAGGTTTTCAGACGAGGCAATCGATTGCCTATCTTCTTTAGTTAGGTTCATAAATTTGTTATTTAATGTTTATATAAAACTATTCGTCTTTATATTTTTTACACCCAATCTCTCTTAACTCAAGATCAAAAGTCTCTCTCGCGTCGTTGCCTCTATGTTCATTCTTCTGGTGAGATGTTATCTTGCCCTTAGCCACCAGAGTAACCTCATCTCCTACTTCATATCCTGACAATGCTGGAGCTTGTTTAATATTCAAATACAATAATGGATATTCTATACGTTCTTTTTCAACAGCAACAGGCCTATTCATTGGATAGGAATGCTTCATCCCGGCATTTTGTAGCTTAATGTTATTAAAAATAACACTTCGCTTCTTCTCTTTTTGTGTATTCATACTATTTTTTGAAACTTCTAAGAGTTTTGGCTAAGGCACATTGTCTCTTCGTCCGGGTATCTAAATTGTCTTTAGCGCAATATTCATCAATAGACATACCAGCACGTTTAGCCTTCGCGGTTAACGCGCCTGGTCGCTTAATTGCACCTGCTATCCAATTCTTAGCCATAGTTTTTAGATTGCTTAGTTATATTATAGCACAAGTGCCGCAGTTTTACATAGCTTTTTTCTGTTCAGCCTCTTCATTCTTCTTTTTACGGCGGTCTACCTCTGCGTTTACTGCTTCTTCTAAATCAAAAAGACCAGTAGACATGCCTTGGACACGTGCCATATATGCGGCTTCTTTAACGGGATCTATCGACCTCAATGATTGTGTAATCATCATATCCCGAAGTCTAGTATACTGCATTATCGCTGTCCAATACTTGGTATGGGTCAGCTCAACCAGTATATCTCTAAATTCTTCTTGAGGAATTTCCTGAATTTCTTCAGCATTTTCCTTTTTTTCTTCGAAATCTAAACCTTTCATACGCTTTTTTCGTTAAATACTAATTTATTTATTACTATTAGGCTTAAATTTAGCCTTGTTCACCTTGCCTGTAGGTGGATAAACAGCTTTGAGCTCTGATTCAAGAACATTGAACAAAACTCCCCGTTTTTTACTTCCAGGCGGGAACTTCTTGTATGGATACGGTGCTTTCATAAATTTATAGTTATTTTATTAAACCTTGATTGCTTGTGTCGACTGTAAGTTGCCCAGGATCGAGTGACCCACCACCAAGCAACTTCATTGAATTGTCCTGCTTGATTTCCGGCAATAATGGCAACATTTTGTCTTCTCCTCCTGCTTTCATCGGAATAAGATGATCTTTCTGATAATCAACTGGATTCTTTTTGCGTTGTGCCCTTATCATTTTCATAAGCTGTTCATGACGCTTTCCGCTTTCAGTAGTATGCGTATCTATTTCTCTATCATGCTTCTTTTTTGTGCTATAAATAGCCAAAGCTCCTAAAATTCCTGCTAAAACAGGGCTTCCGAGACTAGCTGTAGCTCCAAGCGGAGTAGTCAGCGCTCCTTTTACTAACGCTCCAGCTCCAGCCAAACCAGTATGGTTAACATGCTTCGTAGCTTTTTTTACCATATCAGAAGTTTCTTTCTGTCTATCGGCTAAAGATTTAAAAAACTGATTTCCCCTAGCAGCGTTTATTGCTGTTTTAGGATCTAACCCAACTTTGTTGGTTCCGAACTTGGCGCTCATTTCTTTAAGCCACGCATTGTTTTTAGCTATATTGGCAGGAGTAGAAGCGCTCAAATCTTTTACCCAACTTACTTTTTGCGCAGCAGGCATAGCATCCCAACCAGCTGGGTATTGTGGGAAACCTAATGGCATTGATGACATAGGCATATGTTTATTTCTTTTTAGGCTGCGTGCTCATAGCCTGATTCATTAAATTTGATTCAGGGCTACTGTTTTGACGCTGCGGTATATTAGTATCTACTTTTCCGCCGGCAAAACGACTATGACCCCTCAAATTAGTGGTCTTTTGCCCAGCTTTATCATTTAATCCAGGAGCTGTTGGTGGTATTGGTCCGCTTTCCATCAGATTTACTGGTGATCGTAGTTCCTCAAATGGGGTAACATAACTTCCACCGGCTTCTCTCCTTAACTTTGCTAAAGAGCTTTTTCCGCCGAGTTCTCCTGGTGGTTGGTCTAAGCCTGGAGGTGGTAATTCACCTTCTATTGCTCCCTGTTCTTCTCCTTTCGAAATAGAATCGATATCCCAGTTCCAATCGAATAATACTTTCTGAGTAAGTTTCTGAGGGTCAACGAAAGGCATATTGATAAGTAGTTGAAATAGATCCATGTCTTGTTTCTTTTTGACATCTTGCATTCCAGCGATCGAAGGCAGAACAGTAGCCTTATAATCGAAATATCCCATGAGATCATCTTTCTCGATCAGCGGGAAAGCAGTCTGGCCATCATCGCCAGTTATTCTTATCACCATATCTTCAGTATAAAACTGACGATACATTGACATCCAGTATCTCATAACCTGCGAATAAGCAGTCCCAAGGTGGTTAATATATAATCTTACGCGCTCGAGAGTGGATTCACGTAGATGCCTAACTTCAGTGGCAGATCCGGCATTTCCACCGGCTCCCATTGAAAAGTCATCTACACCGGAAGCATATCTCATATCGCCCTTAAGCAGTTCTTCTTCTTTATACGAACTTGATTTCACGTCTGAAAATTGAACCTCTCTTACTCCGTTAGGATCATTAGAATAAATTATACCAAACGGCCTAGTCACAAGTTCATCCTTGCTTACATTTGCGAGCGGATTAACGATCCACATTTTATGGATATTCAGAGTAGCCGCATCAAGCCGTTGGTTTTTAATCATGTTAAGCATGATCTGCGGATTTTCAAGCAACAGTGGTATTCCATATCCTTCGAACTCTCCAGGAATCTGAAGATACGGTATATGGATAAACGGTGCTTCCTTAAAATCGTAAGGATTAGGCATTTCCCCGCCCTTCATGATCGGGACGCGGTTAACCATGACACAATATTTGTCTTCGAACGGTCTCCACCACTCAAAAACTTCATACATCTGCAGGAGCGCAAATGCGTTCGTATTATAAATTTGGTTTCCAGAAATACCGCCGATTTGTCCCGCATCGGCTCCCTTAACTATTCTCTCATGAGTAGTCTTAACCGTGTTTCTTATTGTAGCGTAATCATCCAGATCTCCTCCGGGATAACCCCTGGCTATCGCCATCCTCTTCTTATCTGCCATTGGATATCGACGCTCAATTTCCGGCCAGGTCAAAAGCAAACGTTTAAACCAATATTGTTTAGACTCAGCTTTTGTATTATGCCAGTCATACCAAAGGTTGTAGTTGTCTACCCACTCAAAGTATGGAGCATCATAATATACCTGCTCTCTCTTCTCCCAGGTATATTTCTTTTTTGATAAATCGTTTTCGTTAAGAAATTTTAAATTTCTAACGTCTTTTTTCCAGCTGACTTGCAAATATCCTGTCCCGTATACCAGAGATGCTCTGGTTACATCTTCTGAAGTTTTATCGCCTTCAGCCAGCTCCCAGGTGAAATCAGTAAGCTGTTGAAGCTTCTTTACTTTCAACTGGTCATCTTGCGTCCTTCCCTGAGCTGTAAACTCAGGACGGGCGTCTAAAATTCTCGGCATCAATGTCTCGACAACCGAGTTAACGTATGGGACAAAAACGTTTGCTTGCCAACTCTTAATCTCCTTGGCCCTATCTCCATTGTAGGAGATATAAAGCTTATAGGACCTATCCAATCTTGGCTTGATACATTGTTCAAAGTATTGTCTCGCATCTTCTCTCTGAAGATCGAAAACGCGAATCAACTCTTCTTCTTTCTTGCCAAAATCAGACGGGTTATAAACCGTAGGCTCTGGTCGGAGATATAGATTAGTGTTGTTGGCCATATTTTTATATATTAATTATTTCTCTTATTTCCTTATTTTTTTTCTCAGCTATATCCTTGCGGGGTCCGTAACTTGTATAATCTTCTGCCATATATTTTTAGTAAGCAAATCTTTTAGGTAAATGATCTACATAATCTAATTGCGTTAATGGTTTTCCGTAAATTGCCTTGAATCCCTGGAAACCTATGCCGGCTGCAAAGATGCAGTCATCATGGAATCCAGCTTCAGGGACCATGTTATTGTTATCGTCGTAGATGAACACGGACATTTCATCTACTAACTCTTTTGAATGTATTGTTAATATTCCATCTCTTACTGCCTGAGCAAAATCATCGATCATCAGTGGCCTTGTTACCTTAGTGGTTCTCCAACCTAGTTTATCGCTGGTCCTGTCTGCTACTGTGTCAAGATTTGTTGGTCTAAAATACATGGTTGGATAATGCTGCTGTTTCAAAACTGTTATCGTAGTAAGGCCGTGATTGTTAACCTCTACTATCATCAATGCTTCGTTATAAAGTCTTCCCCAAATATTGAGTTTCTCAGCGAATCTATCAGGAGCAATATGCCCTCTATAGAAGGCTACCTCTTCTCCGGTTCTCCTATCCCATATAACTGCTACAGAATAATCACCACCTGTTACACCTTCAGCTACGTCTACCCCGCATACATATATTCCTTCAGGATCTGGTCGTTTATAAATCGTAAGATTATTCTTCACCATTACTACATCGCTGCCAAAAATATCTCCTACCTTCCAAACTCCTCCTCGCGCCCTTGATACATATTCTGAGTCAAACACATTGCGTCCAGAAGCTAAGAACTCTAATCCATATTCCTGAGCGAAACGACGTGGGTTGTTCATCCTTTTCTTAATCAGATTTATTTCTTCCTCTGTATACATCCACCACCAGCCATATTCTTTCTTCGCATAACCGTTATCTTCGCTCATCCACATTCTATGATAAAGGTTACCTTGACCACGAGGCGTTGATTCGACTACCAGCCTTCCATCTACAGGAACAGACGCCTCTAGAATCATCATTTTTTCTTCCGCCTTATCCCACGAAGATAATTCGGTGCAGAGACAATTGTGGATAGTATATCCACGACCCACGTTCTCGGTTGAAGGGAGAACAAGAATCTTTGAATCCAACTTAGGGAAAGATATTTCATATTTTGAATTGTAATGAATCGTTGGTCTCAACTCAGCCGGCGTGCTCCGATAAAAGGTTTTAATCTTATCTAAGAGTTCTGCCGTCATGTCAGAGTTATATCCGATCAATGCAGTATTAACACCGGGAGTTGTGATCGTGTGGTGGTAGAAATAACCGGTTACAGCTGTTGAATTATGTGAAACGATTCCTTCTGCTATGTATGTGCTACAAGATGTTTGTAGATCTACTACTTTGGTTTTCCCAGCTTTTTCTATTTTAACGATCTGAACCCATCCATTGTTTGGCATAGCTTTCCCTTCCCACCAATTAGAGGTTAGCCTTGATGGTGACGTTTTGCCAAAAATATTAAACAATTCGTCCATTTTGTTCATAACAATTTTATAGACCTCCTTGCTCCCTAGCTTACTTGGTCCGCCAGCTTCTCTTTTATCTATTTCAACCCTATAGCTTAAATTATTATTTTTAGCATATGCTACCAGTCTATCCCACACGGCTCCAGCTACTTGGCTTATTGTTAATTGGACTCCTGATCTTGATGGTTTTGATATTGATCCTTCACCGTCTATCATTCCACTAAACCATCCGTCTTCATATGTTCCTTCCTCCCAAACGCTCGTTATGGTTCTTATGCTTGTGCCGACCTTCATATCAGAAACCTTTCTCCAAATAGTATCAGTTGAACATTCCCACTTCTTTGATAATAATTTATGTTCAGGTGTAGCGACAATTTCCTTCCCATCAGACAATGTTATCTTAATAGCTTCTGACTCAAACGAAAACGTTTTTTCAACAATCGCTGTTCTCATTTTTCTTTGCTTCTTCACTCCTGGGATATGTTCATCTACAGCTATAACCTTATCGCCAACTTTTATGTTTTTTATTTTAGACCAAGTCAGGTCTTCCATCAAAACTTTTGTGTCTTCGTGTAAGCAAAATCCAATCTGCCTAGCTTTCAAAATGATCACACGAAAATAATTACGCATTGTATTAAACAAATCTTTTTGCGCATCATTTAGTAAGAACGGAATCAATCCTGGCTTTTTACCTTTAATCTTTGTAAACTTCTCAAGGTAAAATTTAGGATCTCTCAGTTTCTTCACATTGTTTTCGTCTTTAACCATATAGAGCTTTACCGAGCTCCATTTCCCGCTGTCTGCCTGCTTTAACGGATTCTGGAATCTCTGGCGTTGTTACTTCATACTCATCAGGCTTAGATTGTTCAATCTTGCCTGCTTTCTCATCAGCCTGGGCACGTAACAACACTTCTTCCCAGTTCTTTCCCTGATCTTCGAGGTCTTCATACCTCTCAAGCCCAAGCGAACGAAGTATTGTTTGATATGCCTTCAGCCTGACAGCATCTTTTCCGCTAGTCTCCGCGATTCCTTTTATTCCAGCAACGACATTCGTTAGAGAAACTTCATTCTCAGCTAAAGCCTCATGATAAGCTTTGCGCAATGTCAATTTGTCTAATGTTCTATATACATCTGCTACTGCCCTAACGCCGATCATTCGCCTCAGTTCCTTGGGATCTTCGGTTACGGTCATTGCTTTAAGCAATAGCATTTGTTGGTATGTGTTCTGCTTATAATAAGGAAAGTCACTATTCGCGAACACAACTGGTTTGAGATTTGCTGTCTTCATTTTTTTTATATTTAATATATTGCGGACACGTTTTTGTATAGACATGTTCATACGTGTCCCCATTTCTTTCATTATAAACTGATATATAATTTATTACGTAATCTAGAAATACAGAATATGTCATTTTCTTTTTCTCTGCTTCTGCAAGCAGTTCTAGCCTTTCTGGCATAGCGTGGACAAACCATAGAAATTCGAAGCTGACATGATCGTATGGATATTCGTATTTTGACTCGAACGGATTATTTATATCAAAGTCCGGGAAAAAATCATCAAAATATCCGGCTATCTTATTATGAACATCGTTCCTGGTTATTATCTTGGCGTCATATCCGACATGGAACCTCATAAATACACCGAACGCACCATCCAGGTGCATGCCGTTTAGCGAATCTACGCTTCTGCGCTTACCTCTATAATGAAATTGGCGCATTAGCCATATCAGTTTTACCAGATGATCAAAAAGATATTTCTGGTAATCCTTTACCGCCTCGCTAAACATCATCACATAATTCTGCTGACTGATGTCGTGCTCTCCCGTAGATACAAGGTTCAAATCACATTTTCGTAGGGTCTTTTCAGACGAAAAGACGTCTTCATACTCTTTTGGAAAATTCTCCATAATACACTTTTTATACTTGAGGCGGAGCCATCGGCGGCTTGCCTAAATTACTAAACTTCTTCATTGGGTTCTCTGCTGGAGCTGCTGGCCTTGGTGGCATTGCTGCCCCCATTCCCATAGCCGGTTTTGGCGGCATTGCCTGCCCCATTCCTCCTGGTTTTACCATTCCTCCTCCTAAAGGGTTAGGTGGCATACCTACCTTTGGGTTAGGAGCTGCTGCTCCTGCCACTCCAGGTAAAGCTTGCCCTGTTAAAGCTGAAAAAGCTTTCATAAAAAGCTCAAGTAGATCAGGGTTGTCTGTTTGTAATTTCTCAAGAAAAGCAGAAACTTGCTCAGGAGATGATGGATCGACACCAGATTCAAGCATCATATCAAAAACTTCTTTTATGATACTTTCTTTCTGGCTTAGACCGGCCTCGGTTGTTTTCTCACGGCCAGCTGCCAGCTCTCCCTTGAGACTGTTAAGTCCCTGGAAGTCTTGCTGTAAATCAGACTTCATCTCTTCTGGGCTCATTCGACCCGCTCCACTTGGAATTGGTCCTGGTGTTATAGCCATATAATTTTCTTATTAGTTAATATTATTTAAGTTCTTTTTTCTTTTTAGCTGAAATGTATTCCAGTTTAACAGGATACAGCGGGAATCCAAACATTGCAGAAATCTGTCTTGCTGTCCTCTGGAATGCCGGCTCTGTAGCTTGGATACCGAGAGGAGTTTTTCCTTCCTTCGCATATGCAAGTGATCTCCACCTGTAACTAGGCATGACTGGAGCAACCGCTGTCGGCGTTGCTAACCCAAGAAATCCTGCTGCTGTTGGCATCGGACCTTCAGCTACAGACCTCATTGCGTAACCAGCTTTCTGCATTGCGTTTGCGTCAGATGGATATAGCGGTTGATTAAACATTCCCACCGGCTCAGTCTCTTTCAGTAGCATCGGCAACACCAAATAGTCAAATATAACCTGGCCTTCTGGTGATTTCAAGAAAAGAGGGAAACGGTCATTGAACTGAGAGACTATATCAGCTAGCGGTTCATCGAAACGACGTTCAGACGGTTGGAAGATATTCATTGAATAATACGGAATCATATTAGCCAGGTTAAGATAAATCGGATTCTGCTGGAAGAACGGTAAGAAATTAAGTTTAAGCATTGTCGGATCTTTATACCTCTCGTAATATGGTTCCTCGAGCGCTGCCTTCTCAAGTGGAGATGGCGATCCGCTCAGTTCCTGTAACCCGTATGTAACTTTATTAAAAAACGCAGGATTATTTACCACGGTCTCAACTGTCTTCCCGATCATAGCGTATGAAAATGAAGCAAATGGTGCTCCTACAAAAGGGATTGATCTAAATACTCTGGCAGCTGCCGGCATCGCCCTGTAATTCATATATATTTTTGAAACTGCTTCTACTGCTTTATTGTGCGAGAGTCTATATAATCCGTCTGCTGCGTTGTAGGCATAATCACCTTCAATTATTGGAACAAACCTAGCAAGCATTCTTATCTCATCCTCATCTATCCCATCAGCTACAAGCGTGACAAAGTCACCAAGCTTAAAGCCTTGGTCAAAGGTCTCGTAAAAATTCATGGGCTTTTCCATATACCAAGCCAGCGAGTTCCATGCCTTTTTTCTTACACCATCGGAGGCTGCTCCAGATTTTTGAGCCCTATCTAAAAGGCGATTCCATGGTCGATCAAAAATCTCAGTAGAAAAACCAGTTGTCTGCATCTGCGTGCCCTCTCTTACAATGTTGCCGGCCTCATCGATGCCAACAATTTGAGTCCCTCTCTGCATAGCAGTCACTCCACCCTTTTGGATCTCTGCCCTGGCTTTATCAAATTCATGCAATGTATCATTTAAAAATTTAGCTCTATCTGCTTCGTCCACCATTCCCGCTCTCTTCATCGCTGCCTCAGCCATCCTTGTAGCCTCTTCATTAAACCCTCTTTGTGAAGCAAGCATAGCTCGGTTAACCCCAAACACCTTAGCAAATTCCTGCGGATTTCCCTGAATAAATTCTTGCATCTTAGGGCCATTCAAAATCTTTACCAAGTTCTTAGACGTAGATTTACCACGGGCAAGCTTCCACGAATTAAAAGCTCTTTCAGCTGCCTTAAGTTTAGGTTTCAACCCAGCCAAACCACGGAAAAAAGTATTTCCGCCGATAGCTGTGACCCATGTTCCTGGACTCATACCAGTTTTAGCTGTTTTAAAAGCGCCTATATAAACAGAATAACCATCTAAGAATTTCTTGATCTTAGGTTTACTAGCTTTTATGTTCTTCATAAAATTATCATATACGTCCCATCCGGTTTCATCTGAAAGTGCTATTTTCAATTGTTCACTAGCGCCCCTTATCCGGCCGTCATCTTTAGCTTCCTGCGCTAACCACTTCGCTAGTTGTTCTCCATCTGCAGCCCTACCACCTTCTCCTGGATTGATCAGTTTTTCCCATTGGTTAGCCCTCTCTTTAGCTATAATAGCTCCAGGATCCTTGGCCGCCTTTTTAGCATCTATAACAAATTCCGCAAAATCAGATTTAGGTCCGCCGAAATAAAGTATCTCCTTGCCATCGCTAACCATTTTGTTTACATCAGGTGCGAGTGAATGTCCCTGCTTCAATAATCTATCCATTTCATTGTCACCATAAATAGATTTGCCAAGGCCGGCCGTCTTTCTAGCTCGTTCTGCTTCAAAAGCTCCTCTAACCTCTCCTATCGGATCATATCTCCAGGCCTTTGGTATCCTATCCGCTATTGCTCCCATTCTAGCTGTCTGTTTTATTCCTTTTTCGATAACAGTAGACGGTGATCTACCAACAAGGTCGTCATACCAAGTATTATATTGTGCCGCTTTAGGCCTAAGTTTTTTATTAAAAAAGGCTCCCTTTCTAAGGATCCCTGATTTGATACCTGCTTCAATTCCTTTAATACCTCCTTTTTGAGCGCCAATGGCTATCCTTGGTAAAAGCGCCCCGGTGCCAAAAGTGGCCCAGTTAATAGGGTCAAACATTACGTCTAAAACAAAACCAAGAGGTAAAGTTGCCCCTCTCGGTAATCCTGCCCTGCTTAAAATATCTCCAAATGTGCCTCTCTCTTTAATATTAGCCATTATATTGCCAAGACCCTTTTTTGAACCTGTCCCGGTCAAAGCTTCGACACCACCAACTATCCCATACAAAGGCATGGCTAGCGTATTCAAAGTTTTCATTAAAATGCCCTCACCTTCTCCGGCAGCACGATCTTCATCTTTAGAAGGGAACCTTGGCGAATCCTCTGATCCATACCAAGAGTCTCTGGTGGCCTGGCTCATCTGCAAATCCCTCTCTTTCTCAAGTCCAAGGAGATCAAGTTGTGTTTTTAGGTCCGCTCTGGTGGGTTCTACCCCTCTGGCGTAGGCTGTAGGCGATTCTCGTAGTGAAGTTTTCAAGTTTTTATACTTTTGGGAGTCAAAAGTGTATTGATCTGCCATATTTTTATATTTTTTTGCAAAAAATTATAAAAAATACAAAACTTTTGTAGTTTCTGATTACATTATAGCACAAGTGCCGCGGTTTTGACAAAAAAAAGAGCGCCCGTTAGAAAAACGAGCGCTCTTCGCACAAAACGCTAGGGAATATAGACATTCTCCGCAACCACCCACGGTTAAACGGAGAAATCTACATAAAAGTTATGAAAAAACGATTATTTGCAGATTCCTCAGTTCCTCATCTTCTTAACATAAGCCTTAAGCTTATAATCAGGAGAGAATCGGAGAATCCTAACTGGAGCGATCTGTTCAACCTGTCCGGTATTAACATTCTTAATATTCCGCTCGCTATAATTAACTATAGAATACTTACCAAAATCTGGCAAATCGTATTCGCCATTATATCTCAATTTTTTTAACAAAAGACGCACCATCCCGATATATACGGATTTGGTTGTTTCGGGATCGACATAGCCGGCCTCAGCAGCCAGCTCATCAAAAAACACTTTTTTTTCTTTTTCCTTCATTTTAATAAATATATCCCAGCACAATCTCATCATCAAGAGCGATGACGCGATTAGATACCTGGTAAAGACCCAGGTAATTCTGCTCGGATACTACAATTCCTTCATCACTGATGTCCTCAACTACAGCGACATGACCGCCGCTTTCGCTGGTGACAACTATACATCCGATTTGCGGAACCTCGGTTACAGTATAACCTGCATCTTCAGCTTCATCCAAAAAACTACCGGCCCAGCCAAATAACTGTATTCCCGTGCGCGCGCGTGCATAAGGCACGCAGGTCCCATTACCATATGTCCTCACCGGTTTGACCTCAGGAGGATGTTCTTTGACAGATCTGATAGTTTGTATGATAATAGGGGCCTTTAATGTCCCGCTATCCCAAGCGCAGTTGCGACAAACCACTGATTGAGCGGCCTCGTGAGCTACATTAGGTAATGTTAGCCCAATTACTATCAAGGCCACTAAGGTTAGCCGCTTATATATAAGTGGTTCTTCATCCATCATATATCTACCAACATTATATCACAAGTCCGCCATAAAAAGAAAAGGAAGGGTGGAAGCTACATTTTGTTCCACCCTCCCAGATCACGGGCTGCATTCGCCATGATCAAGACGGGTTCCGCAGTTCGGGCAGCGGTAAACACCATCCTGCCAGAGGTTCATGTCCCCAGGGCATTTAGGGCAATCGATAGTCTCTTTCTTTTTGGACTTTAAATTGCCGCAGCACTCGCGACATACAAGGATCTCATAGAGGGTGAACACTTTACAATTAGGACGACTACTTCGAGGATTGAAGGTCCTCAACTCGCTTTTAAAAAGCGCCGGTTTTTCCCGGTTACATTGATAACATCGCATCAATCCCCTCCTTCGAGAACAACAATAGCGTCACACCCAATCGGGATGAATCCACGGCAATAGCCGTAAGCTCCCGGAGGGACATTACGAGCTATCTCCAGCTCAAGGCACGTCAGCAGTTTGTTCTTGCGCCAACAGTGAATACGAGATCCATCCTCATCAAACGACTGATCATGATTGACACAATCTTCGCAATACATGTTATTTGACATTACCACCTCCCCGTGAATACACGTTTCCAAACCAGCACAGCTAGTCCTGTAACAGCGACTAATGCCATCAGATGAATACCGGCATACGAATAAGCCATTATGTAGAGCATTTTTTTTTCTCCTTTCTCTTTTTATTTAAACTATTCATTGCAATACGAAAGCATTCCTCACACAAACCGTGTGAAGCATCATCGGGATAAACTAAACGCAGGCTGCACTCATCGGCCATCCCGCAAGTCAAACATTCATGATGCTCACCATCATAACATCCGATAATAGATAAATGCTTCTGCCCAACCGGCAAATTTTTTGCACATTCTGCGCATGCTTTAATCATAACCTTATTTCCTCCTCTTCTCAAGGGCTTTAGTTATCTCACGAGCGAGACCCTCACCAACCATCTCAGCATACTTAGCATCTACGCTCCTATCCGAGTATCGCCAATCGCCAGAGCCCCTAAGTTTAGCCCTAACGGTCCCACCTTGAGGCGACCACTCGACGGAAACAAGATCCTTACTACGAGTGATCGGCCACCAATCCATAATACTCACCTCCTTTTCCGTGATTCCAAATTTTTGCACCCTCGCTTACGGTTCTGCCGCAAGCAGTGGAATTTATCCTTCACCTCATGTGTCGACAAATACCTGCCCTTCTTACGACAATAATACTTCATTATATCCCCCTTGGTTAAGAGATCCATTAAAAAAGAGCAAAAAACACCACGCTTTTTGCTCCAATTTTTTTATACTGTATTACTCCCATTATACCACAAGGCCCCATGGGGGGCGACTTTTTTTTTGGTAAAATTTTACTTTTTGCCGGTTGGGACCCCTATTGTAGCCCTTTTCCATATACTAGGGTTCTTTAAGCTGTCAGTTTCTTCATTTAGCTATCAGGGTTTTAGGGCGTGCCTAGAAAAGTGCAAAAGAGCGAATGGGTCCTTTTTATACTTTTTTTGACTTTAATTACAGTCCCTTAACGAACCACCCCCCTAGCGTGTCTAGCTAGGTGCCAATTCCCCTACCCTGAGGGGTAGGGGGGCACCTAGCCAGCCACTACTACCTACTAACTAACTAACTCTCTCTTCTATGGAAGAAATCGAATCGCCCGAATACATCGACACAGGTGTCGATGAATTCGGCTTCACTATCGCTGAGGTTGTGGAAAACCACAACGCTACCATCAATGGTCAGTTAATTTAATTCCTTAACTGCAGAAGCAGTTAAGAAATTAACTGACCATTTTAATTAATTCGTAATAAACAACACACATGCCTGAAGAGACAAGCAAAATCGAATTCCCGGTAAGCGCGTTCATCGTGCTGGAAGGAAAAACTAAGGAGAACAAAGACTATTGCTTCATTAAGATGGAAAAGCAATGGGCGAATAACACCAAGCTAATCGACGCCCTAAAAGGATTAGGCGTTCAAGTCAACGGCGGTGGAGGTCAAGCAGACCTACCATTCGAAGTGAAATAGCGACTAGGCGTAGCCGAGCAATCGGCTACGCCTCTCTTCGTGGGACGCAACGCCGTGGTTCGCCCTGGACTTGGACTGGACTTGAGCTGCAACTGTAGTTACGACTTGAGTTACGACTTTAATTACGCTTTTGTCTGGTGTTTTGTGGCCCGTCCTGAATTCCTTTATTTTGGTAGTTTTTTGTTCTGTTTTTGGTTTGGTATTTGTTACAGATACCAAATCAGAATTAAAGGTCGACAAGCTTTAATAAACCAAAACACTCGCGCAATCATATGCCGATTAACATCCAAGACAATAAATTGCTCCTTGAAAACATAGCCTCAGCCAGTATTGATTACAACAAAGAAGAACAGATGATAATGTTCCGCTTTAATGATTTGAAAGGAAGTGCCAGAAGAAGATTCGCTAAACGATTACTGGAAGACTCTTCGATCTACACCATCAGAGCAGCTAAAGAGCATGATGTGCTGGAAGTGCTGGAGATAGCAAATCCCATTCTGATTAGTGGGGGATACGGGTTATACAAAACCTGGTCACACAGCACAATCTATCGCTGGGGTGAGAAACGCATATCGCGACTCGTGTATTATACGCTCTACCGGAACCTAGGACAACCCATGATTACCTACATGCAAAGAGTTCTAAGAACTCCAGGCACCGACGCACCATACACCTGGTCAGGTAAACGGAAGAGCTTGTCAAAACTATGGAACGTAAATGTCCGCACTGTCAAGAAATAATGGAACACCTCTGCTGGAAATCGAACTACACCGAATGGGGGACCGCCTGGGGGACATGCAACACTAATGGAGATGACCAAGACTGGGACGACCAAGAGTCCAGCGAATCTGAAAGAAATGAAACAGAATACGAATGCCCTCACTGCCAAGCAGAGGTTGACCCATTCAATTGGGAGGATGAAGACGAAGAAGGCGAGTCCAAACCGGTGGTTAAGCCTCCAATTATCAATGAGGACACATCAGCCATAGCAGAAGACAATGATAAGCACAACATCATGACAGCTGATTGCCCGACCTGTAAGAAACGTTATGAAATCGACTACGACGAGACAGAATTATCTTGTCCTTACTGCGGTTTTGAATTCCTATTACCTGAAAAGTAATATCGTTCTTTTCCTGTTCTTTCTTTATTCACTAATCAAAATCTTATGAAGTCTAAACTAGACGAATGGATTGACAGCCTAGACGATGATTTACCACCGTTAGGCGAGAACGAGTTCGGGTTCACCGTGCCCGAGCAAGTCGAAAACCACAACGCCTCTTTCAGTTATCTGAGAGCAGGCCTTAACAAAGTAACAAAGGCCCTTCGGGCAATTAACTAAAACCCATATGCCAGAACCAAAGAAGGAATTTCCCTTCAAGTTGGGAGCGGACCCGGAGTTCAACTTCACCTTCCAACAGAAGAGGATTATAGCCCAAGCATTGCTACAATCGGCCATGAAAGGCCGACTCGAGCAGAACATGGGCTTCCAAATCGGCACTGCTGGCAATCTCGGCTGGGACGGGAACTCAGCTACGGCTGAGATAAGACCTACGCCTTCCAAGAGTCCAAAAGACCTTGTTGAAAACATAGGCAAGTTACTAGCCGCAGCAGCTAAGCCTGCTAAGCTATTCAAGCTAAGCACGCTTTCCAACAGTGCACCCGTTGGCGGACATATTCATTTTGAATTATCCCCAGCGCAGAAAGAAGCTAGCAAACAGCAGATGACCAATCTGCACAAAAAGTTAGCTACTTACTTCCTCCCGATCATGATGGGAGAAAACAAAATCAATCTCCGACTCAGGCTAAACACCAGCTACGGTATGATGAAAGACTGGCGAACGGAGAATGGAAAAACATACGAGTTCAGAACTCCATCAGCAGAATGGATAACCACGCCTAAGATTGCGGAAGGAGTGCTATCGTATCTAGGTTGCGTCTGGCATGAAGCCAGCAACAATCCCGACACGTTTAAGGGTGACAAGATGATATATCGCACCGAAAAACAAGGGAACGCAATCCAAGAGATGGTAGTGAGTGACTACGGTATGTTAGAGGACGTCTTCCTAAAGGAGCTAAGGAAGAACGTCAAGAAATTTGAGCTCTATCCATTGTTCAAGGAACAGATAGACTATGTCCTTACTCCGAATAAAGTCCTAATGGATAAGGAACAAGTCGGTTACAACATCAAACAAGGCTGGGCATTCCCAGAAGAAGGTAAAATCCCGAGCAAACGCGAACTACACAACAAACGCCAAATGATAAAGAAGCTCGGCGGCATGAACATGGATTCAATGTTAAGGCTCATCCAAATCCCGATGAACCAAGACACCAACGTATCGCTCTTTATACAAGAACTAAAGAAAATCATTCTTGCTTATGGTTGGAATCTCGAGAACAACTATCACGTATTCGGACTCAAAGACGATGTAGACGGATACGCAGTAATGGATTTCAGTGGAAAGTATGCGGCAGGAGCCTTCACCAACACTATAGACGCTTGTAAGACAACGGGAGATTTCAAGGTGATTCACACAACCATGCAAAGAATGAAAGACAAGTTAGTTAGCTCTCGCTCAGCATCAGCTGAGCCAGGAAAGAACATTATCATCGGCCTCAACTTCAAGGACAGACTAAAAGAAGACTCTAAACCATTCCTCGACATCGTTCACGGAGTGGAGAAGAAGATCTTCGAAATGAAAGACATCTCGCCGGGTCGCTACGAAAGTAAATCAGACTCAGGGATAATCTACGACATCTACCACAAAGCACCATCAGACGATGTCAGTATGGTAGAAGAAGGCAACCGCTTCGCTAGCATGTCAAACGACATT
>Ga0307377_10002109_pt1 | contig 23879 bp, 33 predicted proteins | sample TR3MG_FD_202535 | JGI IMG/M metagenome (GOLD analysis project Ga0307377, IMG submission 202535) | Soil microbial communities from Risofladan, Vaasa, Finland - TR-3 | ecosystem: Environmental > Terrestrial > Soil > Coastal area > Acid sulfate soil | place: Finland: Risofladan, Vaasa | collected...
TGATAAAACTACGTAATAAAAAGAAGGTGAAAATGTGAAATACCCAATGCTGAAAAAGACAGAAAAACCATTGTTTGAATACTTAGTAACGTTAAATGGTGAGTTTGATTATTTCTTATATGACAAATTTGATGATGCATTGAAAAAAGCAATTGAAGTAGCAAGAGGACATGAAATTAGTTTGGTTTACGAGTTACATTTTAATACTGATACAAGGGAATTTAGAGGACAACATACATTTAGGGTATTTGATGGTGAAGTCCATTATGATAAGCACGCAGACCTTGGATTGCACATTCAATTTTATGTCAATGCGGGCGAGTGGTTAAATCCTAATGAGGAATGGCTGTCTATCTTGAGCGGGAAAGTTGAATCGTAACATTAATTTGCAGAAAGTGAGGTTTAAAATGCGACATTAAGAAAGGGTGAAATTATGGCTAAAAAGAAATTCCCCACAGAGCAAACAAGATGCATAGATGATTGTGAATGTGTAGAATGTGGGTATAAATTTGATGGACAAAGAGCTACTAACAATGATATGGATTGTAATACAGTAAACTGTCCAAAATGTAAAACAGAAATGTATGTGTCCGTATCGGTTGAATATATGTGTACTCAAATAGATGATTAGTTACGCATTTCAAGAATAGCGTGAACTGAATAAAAATGCGAATCAAAATAATTAAATTTAGGGGGAAATTAATATGAAATTAGACAAGGTTGCAAATAGTGGAAATGACGAATTTTACACACCTTTATATGCGGTAAAACCAATATTAAAATATATAAAAGAAAAATCAATTATATGGTGTCCGTTTGATACAGAAGAAAGTTTATTTGTTAAAAAATTTAGAGAAGAAGGACATATAGTTATAGCAACTCATATTAATACTGGAACAGATTTTTTTAATTGTGAAGTTCCTATATGCCACTATATTATAAGTAACCCACCTTATAGCTGTAAGGGTGATGTATTACAACGATTGTTTAATATAGGCATACCTTTTGCAATGATTGTGGGAGTTGTGGGATTGTTTGAAAGTCAGAAAAGATTTGAAATGTTTGCAAGTAATGAGTTTGAAATACTTTATATGAATAGAAGGGTGGCATATTTTAAAGATTACAATGAACAAAAGCCTTCTTTAAATCCACCATTTTCAAGTGTTTATTTATGCAAAGGAATGTTACCAAAACAAATAATATTTGAAGAAATTAATAAAGTAAGTTAGTACGCAATTCAATAAAATAGTGTCACTATATGTAATTAAAAAAAATGAAAGCGAGGGAAAATAATGGATGTAGCTACAGGTAAATTATATCGTATTAAATCAGCTAAGGAATTCAAGGATCTAGGAGAAGTGTTCGGGGAAGCTTTGCAATCTGTACCAAGTGAACACGAGGAGGAAGCTGAAATTGAGCTAGGGGATAAGGAATACACAATTGTAGATATGAATAAAGATACTCCTTTAACAGCTTGGGCAAGGCAAAAGAAGAAAAATAATAAAAAAAAGATGACTAAGCAGTCTAAAAAGGTCAACAGAAAAAAGTAAGATAATAAGTCGCAACACAATAATATTGCGAATAAGAGGTGAAGTATGAAATTATATATTGCAGGGAAAATAACAGACAACCCCAATTTTAAGGAACAGTTTGCAGAGGCCGAGAAAAAACTTCGTGACGAAGGCCACACGGTAATGAATCCATCAGTACTACCAGCGGGGTTTGAGCATCATGAATACATGGATGTATGTTATGCAATGATAAACATTTGTGAAGCCATAGTGCTGCTTCCTAACTGGCTGGATAGCAAAGGGGCCAAAATGGAACAGGCCTATGCAATGATGAACGGCAAAGAAATTTACCTTTATACACCAGAAGAGGCAGAGAAATACGGTAGAAAATGGGATGAGGATTAAGAAGGGAGGAACACCAATGCATGATTACATAAGTGAAAGAACACGTGAAGAAGCAAAATATATCATCAATTGCAAAGCAACCGTTAGAGATGCGGCTAAGATATTCGGAGTATCAAAATCCACGGTGTTTAAAGATGTTACTGAACGATTACCTACTATAAACCATAAAGTTGCTTCACAAGTGCGAGAGGTACTAAATATAAATAAAGCTGCTCGAGCATTAAGAGGCGGCTTGGCTTTAGCTGCAACATTTCAAAGGAGGGGTCATTAAATTTAGTTGGTGCTTTTTATTTTGCAATACAGGACGGTGAATTAGATGAACGAATGTTTGAACGGTCTTATCATCGAATATAGTGAATCACTGAAAGGTGTTCGCAGCCTTAAAAGAAAGGCTATACATAGAGAAGATGAAGATGGGAAACGTGATGCAGCTATATTAAGCAGCATGGAAAGAGATGTTGAATTTGCAATAGAGTATATGGTTACAGGTTATAGGCCCCAGTATAGTGAGGGTCAGTATAAGAAAGTAATACCTGTGGATCCTCAGAAGTTGATGGCTTATTTAGAAGCTCCCGTAAAGAAAGAAATGCCTTGGTATACAGAAATACTGATAGAGGAAAAGATTAAAGAATTATTAAAAGATTTAAGTCCTAAAGAAAGAGAAGCACTGTTGCTAGTAAAGGGTCAAGGCTTCTCCTATGCGGATGCAGCTAACTATATGAACCTTAAAAAAGCTACAGTACAGACCTATGTTGACAGAGCTTATAAGAGAATTGTGGGTGCTTGTCATACGGTTGGACTATATAAGTAGAGGGACATTTTTTGAAGATGATAATGTGGATGAATATAAAGAGCACAAATGTTATGGTTGTGTATGGGGAACTTGGACGGGGTTAACTTTCTATTGTCCATTTAGTAATTGAATAAGGTAGCTTGGGGGTTCGGCACATTCCTTCGTGTCGAGCCCTATAATTAGGAGTTGATAATATGGCAATGAGAGCAAAGAAACCTTGTGCTTATCCTGGATGTGCAGCTCTTGTTGATGGTGGAGTAAGGCACTGTGATAAGCATGGTCAGAAAGTACAGAAGAAGATACAGAAGCAGGCTGATGAGCGCAGAGGTTCTGCTAACGATAGAGGATACACATACAGATGGAGAAAGTATTCATCATGGTTCTTGAATCAACCTGAGAATGTTATGTGTAAACTGCAATTGAATGGATGCACTCGTGTCTCTGGATGTGTGGATCACATTGACCCACCAGATGGACCTGATGACCCGAGGTTCTGGGATGAGACTAACCACCAAGGCGCATGCATCCACTGTAATAGTGTGAAGGGACATAGTAAGATTTGAGGTGAAAGATAATGGATGAACATGAAGTTAGTATATGTAATCATAAATATGTACACATTGAAACAGTAACAAATCAAATTCATAGCGGGAATACAGTTACATGGTCTAAGACAGATAGGTTCTTTTGTGAAAGCTGTCTTGATATAAAAGATATAAATAGGATAGAAGAAATAGAAGTATATAAAGGTAAACCAGCATGGTATTAATGACTAGGGGTAGGGGGGTGTAAATCCCTACAGGGGTTTCACACACGACCACATGCCCTAAGCTTGCGCGAATTTTCGCAAAATTTTGAAGGGGGGGATTGCAATGGGCAGGAATAAAAAACCAACAGAATTGAAAATCCTGAATGGGAACCCGGGGAAACGTCCTATTAATTTAAATGAAGTCAAACCAATCCCTATTGCGGACCCTTGCCCGAAATGGTTTGATAGATATGCAAAAGCAGTATGGTATGAGATGGCTCCTAAAATGGAGAAGTATGGACTGCTGACAGATATTGATACTTTGGATTTTATAAACTTATGCATCTCAGTCGGATTAATTAGAAAAGCCTATGCTGACATGAAGAAGCTTAAGGTATTAACTGGAGTAACCCCCAGCGGATACCGTCAACAGATTCCTGAGGTAGGAATTATAAACTCAGCAATAAAAAATGTGACAGCGCTGAGTGCTAAATTTGGACTGTCTCCATCTGATCGTGCAGGGCTATCAGATCCAAAGGCCATAGAGAAGAAAGGAAAGATGTCTAACCTATTGAGTGGGTGATAATTTTGGATATACAAACACTTGGACAACAAAAGGCTCAGCAAGCAGTTGATTTTTTTGAAAGCTTGAAGCTGACAAAAGGTAAATTCCACGGATGCTATTTTGATCTTCAGCCTTGGCAAGATAAAGTTGTTAGAGATCTCTATGGCACATTAAAACCAGATGGCAATCGGCAGTATAAGACGGCATATATAGAGATTCCCAAGAAAATGGGTAAATCTGAAATGGGTGCAGCTTTTGCACTGAAGCAGTTGTGTGCTGATGGTGAATGGCTAGGTGAAGTATATGGCTGTGCAGCAGATAAGGCAAATGCTTCTCAGGTTTTCGATGTTGCTGTTGAAATGATTGACCAGGAGCCAGAGCTAAAAAAACGCTGTGACATTATACTTTCTAAAAAGCGAATAGTGTACCGGCCAACAAAATCATTCTATCAGGTATTGTCATCGGAAGCATATAGCAAGCATGGTCTAAATGTATCAGGGTGTATTTTCGATGAGATCCACGCACAGCCAAACCGAGGATTGTATGACGTTATGACATTCGGTTCTGGTGATGCCAGGGAGCAGCCATTATATATTATAATATCAACCGCAGGGGATGATCCTGACCGTATTAGTATTGGATGGGAAATACACGAAAAAGCAGAGCAAATAATTTTAGGAAACAAAATAGACCCAGCTTTTTATCCTGTTTTATTCGGAGTTGACCCTGATGAACAAAGAATATGGACTGGCTGGGGCTATAAAACATTTAAGGAATTGAGTTTAAAAGCTAATACATTTGACAAGGAAGGTTGGAAAGACCGAAAAATATGGTCATTGGTAAATCCTTCAGTTGGTGTAACAGTAAAATATGAGAAACTTGAAGAAGCTTTGACAAGTGTACAAGGTAACGCAGCTGAGGAAAGAACTTTCAAACAGCTGCGTCTTAATATTTGGGTTAAATATAGGTCTACAAAATGGGTACCGTACGAAACATGGATGGAGAACACTGGCATTGTAGACAGGCAAAGATTAAGAGGCCGCGAATGTTATGGTGGTTTGGACTTATCATCCAAAATGGATATGACAGCATCGGTACTTATATTCACTCCAACAGAAGAAGATCCTAAGTATTCTATACTGCCAACATTTTGGATCCCTGAAGACAATGTGGATAGATATGTTGAAAAATATAACTTACCATATCGAAAATGGATTGATATGGGTCTTTTAAAGACAACTCCAGGCAATAAAATAGATTATCACTTCATAACTGAGGAGATTCTGAAACAAAAAGAAGAATTTGACATATTGGAAATGGCCTATGACCCATTCCTGGCCGACATGATTGAAGCGGATCTCACGGCTGGCGGGATGACCATGGTAGAACTAAGGCAGATATTCCAATATATGAGTCCTCCAATGGAAGAGCTTGAAGCTTATTTGCATGGCAAACATATAAATCATGGCAACAATCCAATTTTAAACTGGATGTTTGGGAATCTTGAAGTTATAAAAAATGTAAATGGTCAGATAAGACCAACAAAAGCCATCAAGAAAGGCAATTCCAAGAATGTAAAAGGCACCGAATATTATAAGATTGATGGTATTGTTGCTCTTATTACTGGCATGTCAAGGGTCATAGTGAACAAAGATAATACATCAGTCTATGAAGAAAGAGGGGTGAGAGGCGGTTGAGTATAAAATCATTTATATCAAATACATGGCTGCAAATAAGAAGCATGATATCTACACTTTCTAAGCCAGAAAGATGGCTAATTGATATGTTTGGAGGTGGTGAAAGTAAAGCTGGAGTAAGAGTTAATGCAGACAATGCGATAAAAGTAATTGCGGTATTTGCATGTGTAAGGCTTATAAGTGAGACTGTTGCATCAATAAGACCTAAGCTGCTTCGCAAGCTTAAACGAGGAAATGAAGAGGCCACAGATGAACTTTTGTATCATCTCCTATATTATTTACCTAATCCTGAAATGACAGCTTTTGAATTCTGGCAAGTAATGATGTTCTTCGCATTATTATATAAAAACGGCGGACTTGCTGAAATTGTTAGAAATCAAAATGGAGATATTGTTGAGCTGTGGCCAATACCTCCCTGGTGTTGGACTCAAGACAGAAACCCAAACACAAAAGAATTAATGTACAAGGTCAATGCTCCTGATAAGAAACAGTATACTTTGTATCCAGAAGACGTATTTCACTTAAAAGGATTCACGTTCAATGGGATAGAGGGGTTTGATCCTGTGGAGTTGTTCAAAGAGGCAGCTGGTTTATCGATAGCCGCAGAGGAATATGCATCTAGGTATTTCAGTAATGGAACAAATGCCGGTGGCATCGTAGAATATGATGGCAAGATGTCAGACATAGCATTTGACAGATATAAAAAATCAATGAGCGAAGAATATGCCGGGCTTGGAAAAAGCAACAGGCTTATTTTTTTGGAGCAAGGTGCTAAATTCACTAAAATTGCTACTCCACCAAATGAATCGCAGTTTATTGAGACAAGACAACATCAAGTAGTTGAAATTGCAAGATTTTTCAATGTACAGCCCGACATGATAATGGACTTCATGCGCGCAACATTTAGCAATATAGAACATGCAAGTTTGAGATATATCATGTTTACCATTGATCCATGGGCTGAAAAAATAGAACTTGCGATATATAAAGACTTGATTATGCCACAAAAGCGTAAAAAACTTTATGCTAAGTTCAATTTCAACAAACTTCTTCGAGCTGATTTTAAAACTAGGATGGAAGGATACCATTGGATGATACAAGATGGTGTCTACAGTCCTAATGATGTGCTTGAGTTAGAGGATAAAAATCCGATACCAGGATCAGAAGGCGATAGGCATTATATCAATGGTAACATGGTACCACTTGAAATGGCTGGTATGAACTTGGTTAATACAATTGATAAAGGAGGTGGGAATAAGTGAAGAAAACAGATATTAATGAAAAAGAACTAAGGCAATCCAATACTCCGAACATTGAATTGAGAGCTGAAGAGGGTAAACCTACAACAATATCTGGCTATGCTGTTGAGTGGGACAAACTTTCAGATCCTATTTATGGGTTCTTTAGAGAAAAATTTAAAAAAGGTGCATTCTCAAAGTGTTTGATTGGTGGAGATATAAGAGCCTTATGGCAACACATCGTTGGACAGCCTCTTGGCAGAACTACAAACAATACACTTACTTTGACTGAGGATGACATCGGGCTGAGATATGATATAAAACCACCAGATACTACCTGGGGTAAGGATGCTGTGGAATCAATCAGACGAGGGGATGTTACTAATTCGTCTTTTTTATTTTCTGCCAAAGGTGGTAAAGAAGAATGGGACGATACAGATCCTCAAATGTCAATTCGTACAGTAATTGAAGCAACACTTTTTGAGGTAAGTCCTGTTACATTTGCAGCATATCCTCAATCCAGTGTGGGTGTAAGATCCGAGCAAGAAGTATATGAATCTCATGTTGCCGAAATCAAGGCAGCTAAAGATAAATCCAATCAATCCAGCTTCTCGATGAGAAGAAAAAAACTGAACCTTATATCAAAAATATAAAACGGAGGTAGTGATAACATGAAAAACGTACTCGAATTAAGACAACAAAGAGCAAAACTAGTTGCTGACTCAAGAGCGATACTTGATAAGGCAGAACTTGAAAAGAGAGAGCTGTCAGGTGAGGACGAAACACAGTATCAGAGAATGGACTCAGAAATTGAAAAGCTCACCAAGGACATCGACAAGGAAGAAAAGCTTCAAACTAGAGAAAGAGAACTTGGAGAGCAAGAAGCAAGAAACAATAAGCCAGAGGGTGGCAAACCTGAAGGCGAAAACAGAGACAACCCTAGAGGCACAGAAGAATATAGGGCAGCTTTTGAAAAGTTCCTGAGAAATGGGGCAAATTCACTTAGTGAAACAGAAAGGCGTGCAATGCAGGTTGATTCAGACACAGGCGGCGGTTATCTATTGACTCCACAGCAGTTTGTAGACGAAATGTTAACAGCTATGGATAGTGATGTCGTAATTCGTAGACATGCTAGAAAATTCAGGTTAACAACAGCTGGAAGCTTGGGAGTACCTACACTTGATACAGACCTTAGCGATCACGAGTGGACTCCTGAACTTAAAACTGGAAGCCTTGGAGAACTTTTATTTGGTAAGAGAGAGTTAACTACTCATCGTTTGACTAAAAGAGCATTAATCTCAAACGACCTTATTAGAAAGACAGGCGGAAAAGCTGAAACTCTTGTTAGAGAAAGACTCCAATATAAGAATAGCGTAGCTCAAGAAAATGCATTTATGACTGGAGATGGCAATCAAAAGCCACTTGGTTTATTTACAGCTTCAGACAAAGGTATCGGCACAGCTAGAGATATTGTAACAGGAAGCGCGACTGGATTTACTGGTGACGGCCTGATAGATGCAAGATACAGTATCAAAGAAGGTTATGTTAAAGACCCATCTACAAGATGGTTATTCCACAGGGATGCAGTAAAACTTATCAGAAAGATAAAGAATGCAGTTGATGGTCAGTATATTTGGCAGCCTGGAATCACTGGTGGCGCACCTGACAGAATACTTGAGATACCTTATGAAACTTCTGACTTCTGTCCAAACACATACACAAATGGTTTGTATGCTGGTATCCTTGGATGCTTTAAGTATTACTGGATAGCTGATGCACTTGATATGCAGATTCAAAGACTTGTTGAGCTTTATGCTGAAACTAACCAAACAGGATTCATTTGCAGATCAGAAGTTGACGGAATGCCAGTGCTTGCTGAAGCCTTTACGAGGTTAAAGTGTGCAACTAGTTAATTAAAGGAGGACTAAAAACCCTCCTTTTTCCTTTAAAATCATCAATAAATAATAAAAACGGAGGTAAATACCATGAATTTAAGTAAAAACGTCAAAATAACTAAAATCAAAGATGGGGCAGCAACGGGCACAACCGAAGTTATATCTGATGTCATTGACATGCAGGGATACGAGGGTGTTGTACTATTCACAACTATCGCTACGGCAAACGCAGGGAATTTCCTTAAAGCAAAACAGGACGCAGCTATAGGGATGGGCGGAGCGGTTGACCTAGCAGGCAAAAAAATTATTGCAGTTGCTAATGCACAAGTTGTATGGCTTGATATTTATAAACCTACAGATAGATACATTACTGCAAACATAATCAGAGCAGGGGCAACCACGATTACAGGTGATATATACGCTATTCAATATGAGGGGAGAAAGTATCCCGAAAGCAATCTCGTCACTAATGTAATAATCGGCGAGTTACTTTTTAGCCCTGCTGAATTAGCAGTAACATAATAGCGGGGCAGTAATGCCCCTCCTTAAGGAGGAGTTACCTTGATTAAAATAAAAATGCTAACCACTTCAGCGGGGCCTGAAGGCTGTAAAATGGCTGGAAGTATATATGATGAGGATGAAGCTAAAGCAAAAGAGCTTGTCGATGGATCTTATGCCGTGTATGTTGACAAATCCTCAAAAGCTATCAAAAAAATGGATATTAAAATAGGCAATGAAGAACTAACTCATGTTGGTGGCGGACATTACCTTCTTCCTAACGGTGAAAAAATAAAGGGCAAGGAAGCAGCGCTGGAGGCAATAAAAGCTTTAGAAGCATTAAAAGCTTTGGAAGGCGGGGAGGTAAATGGCACTGAGGTTAATAACGGGACCAACAACGGAACCGGTGACAATACAGGAGCAGGCAACTAAGGAATATCTTAGACTCGATGGCAGTGAGAGCGACAATAACATATCTAAGCTGCTAAAAACAGCAAGGGAAGCTGCTGAAAGCTTTCAAAACAGGGCTTACATCACACAAACATGGGAATTAAGCTTTGATACTTTCCCTCAAATGCCACTTGAGATGCCTAAACCACCACTCCAAAGCCTTGTATCTGTCAAACTCTATGATGCTGATGGTATTGAAGTGAGTATTAATATTACTGATTTCATAGTTGATGCTGACTCAGAACCAGGGAGAATAACTTTCAAAAGCGAAAAAACGTGGCCTTCTATCACTCTTAGAGAGATAAATGCTGTGAAGTTCCAATTTAAAGCAGGTTATACAGATGCAAGTAAAGTTCCTGAAACGGTAAAACAAGCTATTCTTGTCCATACAGATCATAGATATGAAAACCCAGATGGCGATGATACCCCACAGGCATTTTATACTCTGCTGTGGACTGATCGTATCGTCCCAGTTTAGGAGGTGTGGCCATGAAAACTAAAACCGGCAAATATGACCGCAGGATAACACTGATATTTCCAAGTGGGACAGTAATCGTTGACGGTGTTGAATTAATAAACTATGTTGACGGTGCAACAGTATGGACTGCATTTGATGTGAGGCCTCCTAAGGGACAGGCATTCAGGCAAGCTGAAGCTGAGCATGCATCCTTAACTAGATGGATTAAGATAAAGTATTTAGCTGGCTTAACCTCAAAATGGAGAGTAAGGTATTCTGGGAAGGGTGTCAATACAGTCTATGAAATACTATCTCCCCCAATTGATGAGGAGATGAGACATATAAATCTCTTTCTTGAAATCAAGGTGGTGGAGTAAATGGCAATAAAGCTTAAATCAGGTATTAAATTTGAAGGTGAAGAGTTAATTGCTAAGAACCTAAAAGCTTTTATACTTGATACTGAATCTGCTGCAGGAAACATACTTGAAGAAGGTGCTGAAATACTCAAAAAGGAAGCACGAGGGAGAGCTGCAGGACCGACTGGAAGAAAGTCCGGTAAATATCCTCATCCACCAGGTACATTAAAAGACAGTATTGATATTGGTTGGGTATATCACGGAAAAGGCAAAGTTGGTATAAAGGTAGGAATAGCCGAAAATGAGTATTTCAAGCAAGAGGATAAGTTCTATGCCAGGTTTGTTGAGTTTGGTACACAGAAGATGCTTGCACAGCCTTTTATGCGTCCAACACTGGTGAAGAGTCGTGCAAAAATACGAAAACTCGTGATAGAACGCTTGAGGAAGGAGATGGGCTTTGAATGATAAGTAAAATTGATGAAGTAATAGCTGCACTCAAGGCTGATGCAACCCTAACAACTCTCGTGAATAAACGAGTAAATTGGCTTATTCATTCAAGCACAACACTTCCATACATCACATTGTTTGAAGTTACAAACTCGGAGGCAGAATCTGCAGACGATGAAGAATATGCAGACGATATTGAGATCCAAGTTGATGTGTGGAGTAAAGGTTCAACAATTCCCATCGCAAAGCAAGTTCAGAAGGTGATGCGGGGTTTGGGATTTACCCACGATGCTGCACCAGATCAGTGGCTTGAAGATACAAAGATTTATCATAAACCTTTAAGGTTTTCAATATTACAAGTACTCTAGCACCTGCAAAGGTGTTTTTTTATTACTCAAAATAAGGAGGTAAACAAATCATGGCAAAAGCAGCTAAAGGCTTTAAGATTAGAGGCATATTCCCAGTAACAAAGAATGATGCAGAAGGGTACACAGTAGGCGCTAAGATAGCAGTATCGGGTGCTCAGTCATTCACAGCTGCACCTGAAGTTACGGAATGGAAGATTAATGCTGATGACGGTATATTTGATTCTGGTTCTGACTTTAACGGTGTAAAAGCTACACTGACGCTTGCTGAATGTCCACTTACTCTCAAAGAATATTTTGAGGGCGGTGAATATGACATACCAACAAGCGTATATACTTACACTTCAATTGCACAGGCTCCTGAAATAGCAATGGCATTCCAAGTATTACAGTCTGACGGTACTTGGTTAATGGTTCAGTTATCATCCATGAAAGCAACAAGCTTCAAAGCAGACTACAAGACAAAGGGTGAATCAGGCGACATATCACCTGTTACTATTGAGCTTTCTGTGCAAAACAGAATTATTGACAATGTAGTTAAACTTGAAAAGGAAGGCGCAGACACTGCAGCACTTACTTGGCTGGATACAATAGTACTCCCAGCATAAAACATATAAAACAGAAGGGCATATTTGATTGAATATGCCCTTCTTATAAACTTGAATAATAGAAAGGAATGAGAAAATGAAAGTCGATTTTAATAAAAAAGGTATGACAATCAACTTTGATAAAGTTCCGAGATTTGTATATTTCAATGAAGAAGGCAATGGAACAGGGCAAGTTTATTTTGACGGTGTTCGCAGAAAAGGGTTGCAAAAAGTTAAAATTGAAGCCCAAACAAAGGATGGAGAAGGATGTCATCCATTAAAATATAAAATTCAATATGTTGAGCTAGACACAAAAGGAGAACCCCACTATATAAGCAATATGGAAAACAAGTTTTACGTTGATATCAGAATACTTGACATGGAAGAATTTAAAGGTCTTATGGATTGGACAAAGACTGTTATCAGTGATGAAAGAATAAGCCTTGGAATAAGGCTGGGATATATTGACCTATTAAAAGAATTTACAGATAGATTTAATAAGGAGGATCCAACCGATGAGATTAGATGATTTATTCAAAAAACCGAATGATGCAGCAACATTATCAATTCCACAAGAGAGGACCATACACGGTGTTGAAATTAGAAAACTGCCAAATGGGGCTTATATAAAAGCCTTAAATGCAATTCAGGACATGCCAGAAGTAATACTTAAAGGTTGTTTCCCTGGAATGGACCCTGATGACATACTGGAACAGTTCCAAAATATATCAGTAGATATGCTCCCGGTACTTGCAGGAAAACTTATGGCCAATGTACCTGAGCAATTCTTAAGATTTCTTGCTGAGCTGACTGAAATACCCTTTGAAACGCTTTTAAATGTGCTTACTCCCAAAGAGACTATGGATATATTAGAAGCCATGTGGGAGCTTAACGATTTAACGGATTTTTTCAAAAAGCTAAGGGGGAGGATGATGGGGAGTCAGAAGATAAAGGAACTTCTGAGCAACAAGTAAACAAGTGCAGTAATTGCGATGCAGTAATAGATGATGATGAATTATACTGTTCTGATAAATGTGAAAAAGAACAAATGCTAAATAAAAAATATTGGGTACAAGATATAATCAATCTTGCAAGAGAAATGGGTATAAGCAAAAAAGCAATCATGGAAGATTATTACCCTGCTGAAACCTTCGCGATATTTAAAAGGCAAGCAATTGTAAATAAGCGCAGAGAAGAAGAATCCAAGCTTCCACCGAAAGAGAAACCAGAAGAAGTATATTGGAATCAGATGGGGATATAGTCAGTTAAAACGGCTAACACAAACGCTTTAGAGCGTTTATTTTTTATGTTGATATACAAATACACCTGTGAAAGAAGGTGAAACCATGGCAAAAGCAACAAAGTTAGGTGATTTGCTTATCGGGATACAGCTCCAGACAAAAGCACTGGAACAAGGGCTAAATGAAGTAAAAAAACAGCTTAATAAACATGGTAAGGATGTAAGAAAAACTGGTGATGATTATGGCAAATTAGCAATCGTGGCTGGTGTTGCATTTTACAAAATAGCTGGTTCGATTACGAAGGGAATTGAAGCATATAATCAGTTTAATAGTGCTTCTGTTGGGTTGAAAAGTATCGTCCAAGGTACTGGACAAGACTTTCAACAAGCGCAAAAATTCATTGAACTATATATTCAAGATGGTTTAATTCCTGCTTCGAATGCAATGACAGCATATAAGAACCTTGCTTCCAGGGGGTATGGCCAAGACCAAATTGCAGCAACCATGACCAGTTTAAAAGATTCAGCTGCATTTGGCAGACAAGCAGCATTAAGTATGGGAGAAGCAGTACAAAGTGCGACAGAAGGTTTGAAAAATGAGAATTCCATATTAGTAGATAATGCAGGTGTAACAAAGAATGTTAGTAAGATGTGGGAAGAATACGCCGCAACAGTAGGAAAAACAGCTAATGAGCTTAGTAAAACTGAAAAAATACAAGCTGAGTATCTTGGGATAATGAAAGAAACAAGGTTTCAGATTGGTGATGCTGCTAAGTATTCAAAGGAACTTGCCGGAGCACAAGCACAAAACGCAGCGGCAACCTTAAAATTGTCACAGGCATTCGGACAATCCCTAGCACCTATATTGAAAGAAATATATGCAATCATGACCCCATTGATACAAAGTATAACCTCATTTGTGCAAGAGAATCAAACACTTGTAGGTGTATCAACTATAGTAATAACAGTAGCTTTAGGCTTGATAACAGCATTCACATCGTTAAAGGCCGCTACTTTGCTGTTAAGACCTGCTATTGCAGGATTAAATGCTGCACTCAGCGGACTTCTTGCACATCCGGTTATCTTAGCATTAGTTGCTTTGGCTGCTGTTATTGGGTACGTAGTAATTAAAAATCAGCAAGCTAAGAGAGCCACTGAAGAATATAATGCTGCACTTGCAGAACATAATAGACTTGTCAAAGAAGGCATATCAGACGTACAAGTAGCAAGTGAACAGGAAAAGATTGATAAGTTAAAAGAGTTGTCGAAGCAATATGATGAAGCCACAGCTAAATACAATGAATATAAAACTGCATCAAAAGATATTCCTGCTTCCTCGAGGCAGGATGTTATAAAATACAACTCACAAAACCAAATCCAAATACAGGCATACACAAAGGATATTGCTAATCTTAAGGCAGAAATGAAAGCCTATGGTGCAACTGAAGAGACTGTTGCCAAGATAATTGCTGAGAAGGAAAAAGCTCTTAAAAAAGCACAGCAAGCATCCATGGAGGAGCTGAATGCAGCTGCTAGGGATATAGCACAAAAGAGAGTATCCATTATCGAGACAGAGAATCTTATTAATGTTTATAATAAAGCAACAAAGGGCTCTAGTGAGTGGCGCGAAGCACAACAGAAGCTTGCAGATCAGTTTCCGCAATTCTCAACCGCATCAGGAATAATAATAAAAGCGATTGAGGGAGTAACAAAAGCTGAGAATACTAATGTAACCAACGAGTGGAAGCTCCTGCAGGATAAAGTTAAAATAGCAGCCGCTGAAATAAAGCTTGAGTCTGAAGTGACGAGAGCCAAGATTGCAGCACTTGAAGCAGCCAGAAACATAATGATTGAAGATGGAGCTATGTCAACAATCATACTGAATAGACTTACTAGGATTACTGCAGAGATTGCTGCTCAAAGAGCATTGATTGATGGAGATACAAGTGCCCTGGATGCTCTGAATGCACTAGCAAAATCTACAGTAAATAATATAACTGGTATCAAGCCTGTGGACTTAGGCAAATACACCACATCAGCTTATGAAAACAAAGCTATGGAAAGTGCGCTGAAGGTCATGGAACATAAAAAGCGCATGGATCAGTTAACATTAGAAGATGAAGTAACGACTCTCGATTTAATTCTTCAGAAGCATGCCAGGACTGCAGATGAAAAGATGGACTTGGAAGAAAAGCTTTATGAAGCTAAAAAAGCTCTCCTTGAGAGAGATAAAAAGGCTAATGAGGATTATCTAGATTCTATTGAACAAAACATCAAGGATAGAACCGATGCTTCTTTCAATTGGATTGATGATAAAAAGGCTTACAGTGATCTTTCAGGAACTGAAGAAATAGCAGCCTATGAACGGATGATAAAATATCATAAAGATTATCTTAACGAGCGCATGAAGGATACAAAGCTAGAAAAGTTAGAGAAAGACAAGATATATGCATCAGAGTTAGTTACTATTAAAGACCTCGAACGCAAAATATTTGAAGTTAAGAAGTCGGCCGTTGAACAATCTGTAAATGATTATATCGATAAAAAGCGTAAACAGTATGACTGGGAAGAAGATCAAGAGAAAGAAGTACTTAATAATAAGCTAAAAGCTCTAGATAAAGAATATGCCGAAAAGGAAAATAAACTCAGAGCCGGTGATAGAAAAGCAGAGCTTAATAACCTATATGCACAAGAGAAAAAGTATCTAAATGCTGCAACGGAAGAAGGTAAAAATAGGCTTAAGCAGATACAAGAGGATATTAAGCAACTAAACCGCGAAGGTGAAAAAGACAGAGCAGATGAAGAAAAGGCAAGCAGAAAAGAGGCTATTGAAAAAGAAATAACTGACAACCAGGAAAAATATAAGTCATTAAAAGATAGTTTAGAAACATCCCAAAACGAAATGCTTGCAGCTGCAACTGAGTTTGCGAAAGAATCAGATTCAATAATGACAGATACAACTAATACCTTTGGAGATTCGCTTCTCAGCATGTTTAAATTATTTGATACAAACAATGATAGCTTGATGAAACAAGGGCTTGCTAAACTGAAAACCTTTGCGGAGGAATATTCCAAGATAATGAATAGTTTGCAACTAGACCCCTCTAAACTTTTTAGTGGTAATAGTGTAGGTTCTACAAATAAACTAAATCAAAAGGGTGTAACTGTAAACGTCAATGATTATGGTGATAAAATCATAAATAGCAAAGATGAAGCAGTGGATTATACTAAAGAACTGTTTGATACAGCGGTGAACTCAGCTCGCATATGGGGAGGTAACATAGCATGAAGGGAATAGTATTTAACGGAAAACATTCCTTTACAGATTTTGGGCTTGTTATGATATCAAAGAACAGGCCCATCCTTCCTGAGCCTAAGCTTGCATTTGAGGAGCTACCTGGATGTGATGGAGAGTATGATTACTCCGGTTTTAATCCAGATGGACGTATCAAGTATAAAGCTATTGTCTTTGAAGTAGAGTTTGCTTTCAGACAAATCAGTATGGCCGATGTTAGAACGAAGGCTCATGCAATAGCTGCATGGCTCTCCTGTGGAGATAGACAGCTTAGTTTTGATGATGATCCTAACAAGTACTGGATAGGCAAGGTAGTAAATAAACTTGATTTAGAAAACCTTTTGACAAGTGTGAGAAGGTTTACTGTACAGTTCAAATGCAGTCCCTTTGCATATTCAACGCAAGTATTTAATCAAGAATTTGTTATAAATGGACCAACAGATATTGCGATTAACAATCTAGGAACCTATGTAAGACCTATAATCGATATAGAAGGATCCTTCACCAATATAGTTTTTTCAGCAAATGGAAAAACATTGACGTACAATGCTGCTATAATCGATGCGGTACTGGAAATAGATTTCGAACAGATGATTGCAGTTAAAGATGGGGCTATTAATGTTAACAATAATTTATTTGGGAGCTTTCTAGAGTTGGTTAGTGGATCCAATACACTGCAGATTAGCGGCACAGACTTGAATTGCACAGCTACAATATCATTTAGATATGTTTACCTATAAGGTGGTGATAGTTTGAACTATCCAATAGTATATAGCAAATTTGAAACAGAATTCGTCAGTATGGGATTAGCAGTCCTTGAGAATGCCAGCAATACAAAAATAAGGGAAGTAATTAATGGAGAGTTTATACTCTCTTTAATTTTGCCCAGAAGTGATAGTAAGTGGCAACATCTTCAGGAAGAAAACTATATAAAAGTAGATAACAAGCTGTTCCGTATTAGGACCTTTGATGAGACACGCGATAGTGTTGGGAAACTGACATCTAACATCCAATGTGAGCATGTTTGGTATGATGCCAACGACTGCAAGTTCATACCTAATTTTGAAATGATAGGGGTCACACCTGAAGCAATATTGCAAGCAGCCTTTGCTGATACCAGATTCACAGTTGGATCCGTAGATGCTTCCCTGGCTGATACAGATATCATGATGAGCAAAACGAATCCTGCAGCAATCACCAACAAACTTATTGAGAATGTGGGTGGTGAGCTTGTAAGGGACAATTGGATTATACATCTGAAAGCCAGGAGAGGCAATTACAACGGCGTACAATTCCGTACAGGAAAGAACAATGCAGATATCAAGAAAATGACAGATACAAGGGGCTTAACAACTAGATTATACCCTTATGGAGTTGATGATCTTGATATAACAACAGTTAACGATGGTGACGCATATTTAGACAGTCCCTATATAAACAATTACGATTATGATCATACGCGTCACATTGATTATCGAGATATAGAAGACCCAGCAGAGTTAAAAGCTAAGGCACTAAAAGAATTTTCAACAGCTGATAAAGACGGAATAGATAAGCCACTAATCACATACCAGGTTGGTGTTGTGGAGCTCAAGAAGCTTGCTGACTATAGATTTGAAACCTTTGATTTAGGTGATACAGCACGAGTTGTCGATGAGGACCTGAATGTTGATGTCAATGCAAGAATCATGGAATACGACTACTATCCATACGAGCCAATACGGTCTACTGTGGTTCTGGCCAACTTCAAAAACAATATCGGTAATTTGTTTGTAAAGCTTTCTGAGACCAGGAGCCAAGTGAATAGTCTCTTAACACCACAGGGCAAAGTGAAAGCAGCATGGCTGGAAAATATAATTGCCAAGCTGCAGACTGAAGTAGAACTAGGGCTTCTAAAGAAAGTGGTTATGCATGACTATGGTGATGTATGGGTGGATAGCATTGAGAATCCTACCAAAGCCATGGCCATAGTAAACGGTATGTTTGCCATTGCTAATAGCAAGAAGGAAAACGGTGATTGGGACTGGAGGACATTTGGTAACGGGGATGGATTTACTGCAGACTTGATAAATGCAGGAAAGATTCGATTGTCAGAAAGCCTAACAGTGGAAAACGATGACGGCAATGTAACACTTAATTCATCCGGTTTTAAGATTGTCAAAGCAGATAAGAAGGCGCGAGCTCTCTACTATGCTGATACAATTTCATTACAATCTGGTGATGGTCTAGGGAACTATGTTGACCGCATCTATTATGACACAGTATTAGGTAAGTACGTCATTGATGGCGTATTGTCAGCTGAAGCCATAGAAGCAATAAAGGCAAATATAGAGATCATTATCTCCGATACATTTATTACACAATCCCTTTCAGCTACTAAAGGTTATATTGCAGACCTTACAGTCGACCAATTAGAAACAAGTACTAAAGTAAAAAACTACTTGGCAAACAGTACAGCAGATGTAAATTACATAAAAATATATGAGCAATATGTTCAGTTTATTACTGCTTCTACTGATGGTTTGCTCACTGTCCAAGCAGCAGATAGATACGGTCAGCCGTTATATTGGACGGACGACACACATACTGCGGCAACGGTTACTGTAACGGACTACCCCGTTACCATTTTTAAATACACAGAGCTTACTAAATTAGAACAAACTTTTGAAAACGACGGTGTCAATTATATCCCAAAAATGATACTTGGGGCAGGGTCAGGGCTAGTAGAACATCCCGACTACGGAAAGGGATATATGTACAAAGGGGCGACGGGTCTTTATATTGAATATCTACACTCCGTGACGGGGCTATCTAGGATAATCAAATTGACAGATGAGGGAATAGACTTAACAGATTTTGAAGCAATCAAATATTCAGAAACCGTTGCAATAACAGGATTACCTCAAATATGGGTACAGACAGAAGTGCCTGATGCTGCTAAGACCAAGGATATCTGGGTAGATACAGATGATTATTCCCGATACGATATATTTCCGCTGGCTGTGGGGGCAACCCTAGCAATGGGCTCAAATGAAATGATTACTGCCACTGGCACATTTACCATAACACTCCATGCTGCAACGTCAGCAGGTATTATCAAGAAGATATACAACATTGGCACAGGAATAATAACCATTGCCGGCACAATTAATGGAGTAGCCGATATGCTTTTATATCCAAAAGAATCCATAGAACTTATTACTGACGGAATTGGATGGAGGTATTAAAATGGCTGATATAGTATTCTCCTTTCCGGTACCCGTTGTTCCGACGGGTATGTGTTATAATTTTATAACTAAGCAATTATATGTATGCAGCACTGTTTCAGGTTATATTTATGTTTATACTTTAGATGGCGTACTCGTAGATCAGTGGCTTCATGGCTGTACTGCCCCAAATGGTATGGATATAGATGTAGATGACCCGGACATTCTCTGGATAACAGACCAATCAACAATGGTAAAAATAAGTATTTCGACACACACTAAACTTCAGTCGTGGAACATGAGTTACGCTATAAATGGCGTAGCTACTCTCCCTGGTTTGTATATGTGGTTAGGATTAACGACGGGGATTCATAGAGTACTAAAGTCTAATCCGTCAGGTGAGTTCATTAATGTTCCGTGGTCCTTTGGTATATCTGACCTCGCATGGGACGGTATATACCTATGGGTGTCTGGTTCAAGTACTCAAATACAAGCTATCAACTTAGTTGACTACAGCCTAATTTACTCGTTTACTGGCACAAGTAACTCGATCACAGCTTTAACTACGGATGGGATCCATATGTGGACAGGTGATGAGGTTAATTCAACTGTAGTACAATTCTACATTGAAAAGAAGGATGCAAGAAATGCAGCCTATTATTCTAATGGAGTTAGTGTGATACGTATCAGAAATTTAAAGTTTTTAGAGGGCACAATGACTCCATCGAGAAACATGAAGCATAAGGTAGGAGTAGGAAAATACGGAGGTACAGCACTATGATAAAACAATTAGGTGTTGCATACAAGACCACCACTGCAACTCTGACATATGCAGAACTGGGCGACGTGGTTGTAAACTCGGCAACAGCGGTAACAATTACACTGCCTGCTCCGAATAATGGACTTTGGTATAGGATAAGCAACGTCGGGGTGGGTTTGGTTACGATCTATTACGGTGCAACGATAACGACGTTGAAGCAAAACGAACAAGCTCTGCTGTTGGCCAACGGTACGGCAACGTGGTGGATGTCTAAGGGCAGGGAGGCAATGACAAAAGCAGAAATTGAAGCGGTGCTGACAGGGAATATAACAAGCCACACGCACGATTTCACAGGTTTATCAGATGTACCAGCAAATTATACAGGTGCGGGAAGTAAATTTGTAAAGGTAAAAGCGGATGCTACTGGATTAGAATTTGTGGAAGGGGAAGCGATAGCTTCAGCTTTTACAGATCTAACGGATGCTCCAGGATCATACGTAGGTAACGCTGAAAAGATTGTTGCTGTTAATATAACCGAAGACGCCTTGGAATTTATAGATGCCCCTACAGGGGGTGGGTTGGTAATTAACCCAAATCATATATTTGTAGATACTACTGCACGAGATGATTATTTTACAGCCAATCCAACAGAACTAGTTACGGGTATTTATATATCGGTAGGTGCAGGATTCCAACAATGGGATGGTGCTGTTTGGTTAGATAAAACGGCAGTTGTAACTGGGCCAATAGGTCCGACCGGCCTTACAGGAGCAGGTGTACCTGTTGGGGGTACTGCTGGACAAGTATTATCTAAGATTGATGCTACTGATAACAATACAGAATGGGTAACGCCCGGTGGTGGTGGTTTAGTAAATACAACATATGGACTTCAATTTGCTGCTAGTACAACAGAAGAAGGTGTAGACCAAAATGCCGTAACAGGAAGTTCTTATATCAGTATCTCATCAAATACTGTAGGGGTTATTATTGCAATGAGACTTATTGAGGTTAAAGTGGATTTAAAAGCCGGAACATATAATCTTTGGATAGATCGAGTGGATCAAGGTCAAATCATTTTAGCAGATGATACTGCAGATGCTGTGTTTTCACTTGCTACACCAGTTGTGTTGGCAGCAGGTGTACATCGTTTTGAGATTGTACGTACTGCTGCTGCTATATGGTACTATAAGAATGTAGCTTACAGTGGCACTATCTGGAATGAATCGGATATGATATTTGGTACAAACCCACCAGGAGCATATGCAATTCCAATGAAGTTAATTGCCTATCTAGGAACTTGGGAAATAGTAAGTTAGAGTGTTCTAGTGAGGATAGATTCAATTGACTTGGTTAAGAAGGAGGTAGAAAACATGCTAGATGACGACTACAAAGAGATGATAAAGGACTAGGTAGTTGTGTAGTTTTAGCTGCTCCTGTTACTAAGAATAACACGCAGACAATAAAAATAACATATACGTTTACATTAGCTCAAGCATAAGTAGAAAGGGGGCTTATGAAAGTAGGCTCCTTTTAATATGACAATAAAGACGGAAGAAGGTGCTCTATGAATATTGAGTTAGGTCCTGCTATGGGTATCGTAGGGATTATATTTGGTATATATATGGGATATCTGAACTTTAAAAAGGTCGAGACAAAAGATGCAAAGATCGATGCTGCAGGAGATGCGGAACTAAAAACAGATATCAAATATATTGCTCGAGGTGTTGAAGATATTCGGGTAGATATGAAGGTCCAAGAAAAAAGGCATAGTGATTTATCCGAAAGGGTCGTACGAGTAGAGGAAAGCTCAAAGTCAGCGCATCTAAGACTAGACACATTAAATAAATAGGGGGTCGTTGAAATGTTAGAAAAAATATTTAATATACTCTGGGAATGGAGATTCATTATACTATTGGCAGTGTCAGGCATCCTGTTTTGCCTGTTTGAGTGGGAGAGGGCAAAGACCTTTATTTATGCAGGCATAGCTCAGGCGAAGCGTTATGCAAAGGACCAGGTGCTGAAGAATGGTAAGCAGCAAGAAGAATATGTTGTTAAATTGGCTCTGCAGTATCTACCTTTATCATTAAGGATATTTTTAAGTGAAAAAGGTATTAGAATATTGGTTCGATATTTATATTCGAAGCTGGGTGATTATATTGACGATGGGATAATTAATGAAACATACAAACTGGAGTAGGCGATAGCTTGCTCCTTTAATTTTGGAGGTGTAATTATGAATAATATAAAAATATCAAAAAACTTTACTCTACATGAATTTCAATGTAAAGATGGCTCCCAGATTGTAAAAATTGACGAAAGACTTTTAACATTGCTTCAAGCTATGAGAGATAAATTAGGAAAACCTATGATAATCCATAGTGGGTATAGGTCACCTGAGTATAATAAAAAGGTCGGTGGCAGTCCTACATCACAACACTTACTGGGTACAGCTTGCGACTTTAGTGTGTATGGAATGACACCAAAACAACTTGCCGTAGTTGCTGAACAAGTTGGATTTGATGGCATAGGCACATATAAAACCTTTATACACTGTGATGTTAGAGGTGTAAAAGCAAGGTGGACAATAAATATAAAATCAGCACAACTCATGTAATAGAACTTGACCTTATGAGCCTTAGAATATCCGTACAAGATAAACCTGCTAATAAAATCGTACTGAAAAACATGGTTACTCCTGGCTTTATTACGTGGGATAAAAATTTAACCTCTCCTACAAAGCTAAAGAGTAGACCTATCAGTATATTAGCAAGCGAAGGCAAAATAATCTGCAACAGGCAACCTCATGTAGGCTATGGTGGCATTACATATCCTGCCGGCACATTAATAATTTATAAAGATGGTACAGTTGACGTAAAATCAATTATAGACCTTGATGCAGAGAAGAATGTATGGTTTGCTGTAGGCGGTTGTTCTATCCTTCCCAGAATTAGAATGAAGGAAGAAGGTTTTTGTATCCGCAGATGTTGGGACGGTATATGGAGAAATTTCTCCGATATCGGCAGGGTGACAAATGGACCTGCAATCGGTTATAACCCAACTACTAATAAAGTAATAATAGCATCAAGGGCCGGTAGCAACATAGCAAGATGCAGGCAAACATTATTAAATCTAGGTTGCACAAAAGGTGTAGTTTTAGATCGTGGTGGTTCTGACGTATTAAAAGTAGAAGGTAAATTATTAGTCAGTACAACGAGACAATTATATAGTGTTATCACTTGGGTGTAGCCTTCGGGTTGCACCTTTTTTTATTTTTTGACTCAAATGTTAAAGTTGATAGATATGATTTAAATACTTATCATAAATCTTTATCAGATTGGCTGCAGAACTATAATAAAAAACACAATT
>Ga0307377_10002112_pt1 | contig 23855 bp, 23 predicted proteins | sample TR3MG_FD_202535 | JGI IMG/M metagenome (GOLD analysis project Ga0307377, IMG submission 202535) | Soil microbial communities from Risofladan, Vaasa, Finland - TR-3 | ecosystem: Environmental > Terrestrial > Soil > Coastal area > Acid sulfate soil | place: Finland: Risofladan, Vaasa | collected...
GCCGTTTGTTTGGCGGGTCCTTTTGGCGGGCTTGCCCGCCGTCCTTTTGGCGGGATACGGGCCAGAGCCTTCTACACCTGTCGAGAATCCTCTACAAATCAGCCCTTTTATGCAAAACAAACCCAATTTCCGAAAAGCTAAGATGAACCTAAAATTATATTCGACAAAGGCTTATGAAAATGAACCACGACTTAAGACTCCCGAAAAACAAACCCAATTTATGCCATAGGTAACAAACCCAATTTGCTTCTACCGAATATGAACGCAAACTTAGTTCCCACAAAGGCTTATGAAAATGAAACCGCCTTCAGGTGTCGGTAAAACAAACCCAATTTATGCCATAGGTATCAAACCCAATTTCAAAGGCAAACAAATCCTGCTGCCTTTCACCATTAACGGCCCGCGTCAATCGTTTGATTACTGCGCTGACGAAATACAAGCTGCAAAGGCGTGCGACGAGGCGCCCGAAATATCACGGGGACTTTGCGGTGCTGAACTTTCCAGACCGAATGTGTGCATCCTGAATGCTCGTTTGTGCTTTGTGGCGGAGAAGGATTGTTCGTATTAGTCTTGACTAATGTGTTTTGAATCGTAATTATGGTCGGCGGTAACTCCTATGAAATCCCTATTTATCAAATATGGTAATTGGCTCAAAGGAGGATACGCGATGGCAAGAAGGCTTCTTTTATTAGTCGTACCGATGTTGTTCTTATGCTCTTGCGGAAAACGTGAACACGCCGGCCCTCCGCCGGCAGGAGGTGAAAAAATGTCAATTGAAGTCACGAGTACGGCCTTCGAAGATGGCGGCATGATTCCCCCAAGGTACACCGCCGACGGACAGGATATTTCCCCCCCGCTCCGCTGGGATGCCGTCCCCGAAGGCACAAAAAGCATTGCCCTGATAAGCGACGACCCCGATGCGCCGATGGGCACCTGGGTTCACTGGGTCCTGTTCAATCTGCCGGCCGACGCCGCAGAGCTGGCTGAGAATGTGCCCCCAAAAAGCACTCTGCCCAACGGGGCCGCCCAGGGCACTAATGATTTCGGCAAAATCGGCTACGGTGGCCCCGCCCCGCCCAGCGGCACACACAGGTACTACTTTAAAATTTACGCCCTCGATGCACAGATTGACCTGCCCCCCGGCGCAAAAAAATCCCAGTTACTCAAGGCCATGGAAGGACATATCCTCGCCCAGGGCCAGTTAATGGGAAGATATAAGAGACGATAGCCGAACCCAGCGCCGCAGCGCCGATATCGCCGCGCCTGATTTAAGCTTGCCCGCCAGACGTATGGCGGGCGAGCTTCTCCAGCACCGCGCCCGTGCTGATGGTAATCAGTATCAGATAGTCCAAATCGCTCAGACTGTAGTATGCCTGGTCGATTCTGTTATCGACGTATATTACCCCGAAACATCCCGCTGGACGCATAATAGGGGCTATCATTGCCGACCGCACTTTTTCTTCGCCTTCTACAACAGCCGATACCTGCGGCAGAACCAGGTACTGCCCGCTTTCCACCGCCTGCGTGATTTTCTCGTTAAGTTTTATCTCGCCCAGCTCCACCGCGCGCCCGTCCCGCTGTTTTCCTGCGTGCGAAGTCATCGGCCCGCCCGGCTGTACCCTCAACGCACACCACGTCCGCTGCGCGCCAAACTGCCTTATCGTAACCTCCAGCAGAGTCAGCAGCAGCTCGTCGGCGCTACCGGCCTTGCATATCACCTGCGTCGCCTGCGAGAAATCCGTCAGTCTTTTAGCCGGCAGTCTCACCGCCGGCCCGTATACCACTTCCGGCTCTCTTATTATAATATCCTGAGCGGGCGCCGCTAACGGCGTCTTCATCGCGTAAGCCGTTTTTGTCAGCGTATCTTCAAGGTCAATCGGCTTGTCCACGTCCATATCTCTTTCCAGGTCGATTTCAATAAGAAACTCGATGATGCGCAGAACATCGCCCGTCTTTATCTGCGTCTTGTGGACGGGCTGGTTATTCAGATACGTCTTGTTCGCCGAATCGAGGTCTTCCACCATCCATTTGCCGTCCTGAGTGTTGAAGATTACCGCGTGCTGCCTCGACACCGCCCTGTGCTGCAGGAAAATCTGGCTGTTCCGGTGCCTGCCGATGTAAATAGGTCCTTTGGCAAACCGAAATTCGCTTATAGTGCTGTTACCTTGTTTAACAGTCAAAAGCATAAGTCTCTCTGCTCCGAACGGCGTCCTGCTCTAATGTATCTTATTATCCCTGACTTGCCCCGGCTTGTCAACACCTGCTTATGCGAAATCCTTGCACCTTGCCGGAACTTGCCCGTCAGACGTAAGGCGGGCTTGCCGAATCTTTGCTCAGAACCCTGTTTTCCCGTTTATTTGGTCCTGACTGCCGTCATCGTTATTTTAATTTATCCGCCTCAGGCGGATTAATTTGTATTGGACACTGGTTGCTCATCTTGGTACAATACCTCTTAGTAGGGCATATTCTCACGTCTCTCAGGAATATTCTCTTAAAAAAATAGGCGAGGGACAAATTTTATGGCCGGTTAGAAGGCCAAAGGAGCACTTCAGTGAGTACAGGTACAGTAAAATGGTTTAACGGGCAAAAAGGCTATGGATTTATCAGCCCCGATGATGGCGGCGAGGATTTGTTCGTCCATCACTCGGAAATCAAGGGCGCTGGCTACGCCGACCTTAATGAAGGCCAGAAGGTTGACTTCCAGGTCGGACAGGGCAAAAAAGGCCCTTGTGCCACCAGCGTAACCCCTAAGTAATCCAAACCACAACCTTGCTAAAACCGGGGGGCTCTGCCTTCAAACGGAGCCCCCCTCATTTTTATCCGCCTGAGGCGGATTGCACTTTACGCCGCGGTTTTGTGCTCTCCGCTTTACGCTTTAATCCGCCTCAGGCGGATGCCGTCATTGCCCTTGCCCGTAGGGATAGGAGGCCCGGCGTAGGCGTACCAGCGTTTGAAGTTATTGCTGCCATCATATTCACACAGGACCTGCCAGTCGTTGTTGTAGTAGTAGCGCCTGGTGTTATTGGGGTCGATGAGGTCTTTCTTTTCTATCCGTCGGTAGGGGCTTGGCCATTAACGTGTGGGTTCCCAAATGTACCTTCCTTGTTTGTCTATATACCCAAGCTTGTCACCAATGGCAACCTTCGCGAAGCCCTCAGTAAATTGTCCTGCGAGATCAAATTTGGGCTCAATCGCAAAATCGCCTTTTTTGTCAACGTAGCCCCACTTCAAATCTTTAATCATGACTGGCACCAAGCCCTCCGAAAAGTGGAGGAAGAAAGTCGCACCTCGTCGACCAACTGGGGTCTCCCACGTCGAAAAATACGGAAACTTCGGCTTGATGATAAACTCGCCGTTCGTATCGATATAGCCTATTTTGCCATCGACGATGACAGCGGCACAACCTTCTGAGAAGAGTTCCACAAGGGGGAATTTGCAAGGAATGACCAGCCGCCCGCCTTTGTTAATGTACCCCCATTTTCCATTCTGTCTAACAGGACCCAGGCCTTCGCTGAACGAGCGTGCGCTTTCATACGGCAAAGACATCACAGTTGTCCCTGCTCTATCGATAAAAGAGGGCTTTCCAGAGAGCCAGACGAGAGCCAAGCCCTCGGAAAAAGGTAACGCGGCTTCGTAGACCGCCTCTATTGCAACCTCGCCCCTTGGATTCAGGTAACCATATTTTGCATTGGGGTCAACTGTCTCGCTCATAGAAAACAGGGCTAACCCTTCTGAGAAGTAATCGAGCCACCCGTATTTCGCAGGTATAACCATCCGTCCCTTCTTATCGATACTCCCATATTTGAAGGCCTCCTTTGTAATCGTCCCTTCTGAGGGCACTTGCTTCAAATTACCACCAATTACAACCGGTGAGATACCTTCCGAGAAGTAGCCGCCCGCAAGCTCACTAATAACAAAGCGGCCGGTCCCGTCAATGTACCGCCAATGCCCGACAAGACCGAACAGCGCCGCTTTTTGTAGTCGCTCCTTGACTGCTGCGCCCATTCTAACCACACAAACACCTTCACGGAATCCGCACACTTCATCAAAGTTTGGGTCTATCACAATTTTGCCGGCCGAATCGATGAATCCCCACTTGCCCTCGACCTCTACTTGGCCAAGACCTTCCTGGAAACCACGCTCCCACTCGCGGTAGTACTCGTACTCTCTGAAATACGAAGGTTTGTAGGAAAGGCGCTCTCGTCTTTCTGCTAGGCTCGGGAGTTTCTCGTTGCTGTCTTTTGTAGCTACGCAGATGCCACTCAGAACTAGAACGAGGCAAGTGAAAGCTTCAATTACTGTGCCGTTCGACGCGGCAGGACGCGTCCCCTGCTGCTTGTTTGCTTGACCCCACATTATGATCCTTTCTAGTCCACGAAACAAAAACCAACCGATTAGTCTACCAAAACTTGATACGACGCCCGCCCCAACGGGTGGCACATCTATTCAAGAGGGTCCGGAGGCTCCGGCGGGTCGGGTACCGGCCCACTATAAGGATTCTCTCCAAGAACGTCGTCCCTAGCATGGCAGCATAAATTGCACCAGTGATATTTGCATTTACCACCGCCACCTCCTGTGGCCGGGCCCGAATTGTCCGGGCTTTGCTCAGCAAATACCCACACGAGGGGAGGCGGCGGGTCGAGATTAGTTTGCAGCCAGTAGCAACATTGATTGCCGCTGTTACCACAACCTACAGGGACAACTTCGCGCCAGCAGCGATTCGGCCAATGAAGGGCATCGAGCGTATCCTCACAGAAGGCAGGGTTACCAATGGGTGGGTTGTATGGGCAGCTAGCAATTGTCCCGAGCGCATCTGTGACCATAATTGGTTGGCTACCGACGTACTGATACAAGCTCAAGCCGCCTTTGTACTGCTGACGAATTGCAAAGCGATTCACTCGGCCTGCCGCGGGGTTGATGCCCAGCGGGTCGTGTGTTAGCCATCGGCCGGTGTAGTAGTCGTAGTAACGGTTTCTGTTGTATTGGATTTTCAAAGAGCCGTTGTCGAGTATATCGACTCTCCGGCCGGTAAACAAGTAAGAATTTCCCTGGGCGGAGGAAGCGCCGATAACATCGTCAGCCGTGAGCCAGAGGCCGTCATTGCCCTTGCCCGTATGGATAGCAGGCTCGCCGTAGGCGTACCAGCGTTTGAAGTTATTGGAACCGTCGTATTCACACAGGACCTGTTGTTTCTGTCCGATGTTCTTATTGGACGTTTGTTTGATCGACACACTTCTCGTTGTTTTGCGCCCTCTCCTTATACTGGCGACCGCCGGCCTCGTGTCTCGCAGGGATAAAGGTATCTGCGATGATGCCATTCATCTGTTCATCAAACAGCTTTCGGGATTCGCCAACCACTTCGTAGTAGCCTTTCTGGTCCAGAATTTTGAAAAAACCACCATAGTAGCTTATTGCGAGGTGCCTTTCGGACCCATCTTGCATTTTGGCAACACCTAGGGAACTGCCCTTCCATAATAATGTGCCTCTACGGTACCTGATATCGCGGAACATCGCCTGCACTGTGGTCTCTTCCAGCGTTGCGTGGGGAATTTGCACGAGCGCAATACTCTCTAAATTCTCGGTAAATCCTTCTACGTCGTAGACAGTGAGTCTAGCAAACTGCTGTGGGATTCGGGATATACCCTCCCGGTCGTTGCAGGAAGCAATGCAGAGAACAACATAGGCCAGCCAACAGGACGATAGCGTTAAGCGTTTTGCAGATGTCACCACTTTTCTTTCTCCATATCAACAGAAATTCGCAAACGACATAGAAGGATACTTAAAATGCGCAGCACTTGTTGAGGCAGCATTTTGTCAACGCAGCTGCCGCGAAGTGCCTACAATTCTGCGAGGCAGGGTCGAAACGCATGTCGGCATCCCATTTGATAGCTATGTGCTCGAGGCAATCGTAAATTTCCTCACAGGTAGCACACCGGCACTTATTCCCTTTGCCGCTGCCATATTTGAGGTCGCGCCAGCAACTGTCGCTTTTGACGGTTCCATAATTGGTTCCGCTCCAGTCACCTTCATGTGGGTCCGCGCGGGCCACCCATCCGTCACTTCCCCAGATACTGCCAGTTGGCCAAAAACCCATAGAACCTCCGGGATACTCAATCCAATCATGCCCTATGTTCACCACTATAGGAAATACGCTTACCAGACTGGGTGGCAGCCTGTGCCAAGTTACTCCACAGTTAACCTTACCACCACAGCTGCCCGCCGGGCAGCCCGCCGCGCCGCTGGGGTCAACATATGTAACAGGATTCAAGTGGGCATATTCGTAAACATTAAGCGAAACACCGTACCGTTGCAAAAGCGCAAACGGATTCTGGCCTCCGCCAGCAGGGTTGATTCCCAGCGGGTCGTGGGTTAGCCATCTTCCGGTGTAGTAGTCGTAGTAGCGGTTTCTGTTGTATTGAATTTTCAAAGAAGCGTTATCTAATATATCGACTCTCCGGCCGGTAAACAAGTAAGAATTCCCGTAATTTGAGGCTTGCCGCGTGGTTGTGAAATAGCCGTCCCAGATAGTAGGCTCGCCGTAGGCATCGTATTCGTAACGCTCATAAACGGTACCCACCTCGTTCATCTATTTGACCTTGACTCCGTATTTTCGCTATTTGCTTTCCTTTCGCCCCCCGAACCAGGTCCGACAGGTCAGACGAGTCCGACAAGTCGGACATTATCAATGGCCTTCGAGCAGCCCCGTCCCCTTGAATGCCACCGCCTCAGCCCCCTTTCGCATAATAACAATCTCCCCTCCCCGCCCGTCCTCCAGTTCGAGCCGGTAGGGTCCGTCGCCGATCTCAATACCGGCGTAAGCAGGCACGGCGAAACTGCCCTCCCACGTGCGCCAGCCGCCCGGCAGTGCAGTGAAGTATAAAACACCCTCAACATCCTCAAGCAGGACCTGATTGTTATCCAGTATATTCCCTCGGAAATGTTCCATGTCCAACCCTCTCAATGCGCCCCACATTAAACGACCCTTACCTTTCTGAGCCACCTGCGAAGCCTTTCGGTTTCTGCCGTATTCTCGATGCTCTGTGACATGGACGCGGATGCGGTGCGGAGTTGGAGATGTCAGAATCAGTCCTGAACTATCAGGACTAACGGTCCATCGTAACTCGGCAATCTACTCAATCTCCCGGCCTTTGTCAATGCTGCTTTCCTGTGAATCCGCCTGAGGCGGATAAATATAGCCGTTTCTGACAGCCCCGATGTTGATTAAAAAAGCCGCCTTTTTCTCCCCGGCGCACAAAAAAAACAGGGCCGCTGCACTGAGAGTGCACAGTGGAATGATTTGGCTCTTCGAAAATCCCATCGGCCCTGCAAAAGCTATTTATAACCGCATTCTGCCGCCACGCAACCCTTTTCTCCGGAAAATCCCGCCGCCCCAACCCAGGTCAGACGAGTCGGACATTGTTAGTGGCCTGCGCGTGCAAACCAGCCCCTGAGGGGCTCGCCCGCCAGACATATGGCGGGCAAGCTGCATACCCTGCCTTCTCGCCACCAATTACTATACCGAACCGATTATGGAACGTAAGGCGCCGCCCCCGGCACGATCCCGGGCCCAGGACGCAACAGAGAGTGGATCAGCCAGCTTATCAACAGCAATATCAATATGCTGTACACCGCCAGCATTGTCGCCTTCTGCAGCCGCGAGTCTTTTATCTTGCCGGTCAGCAGCACCGGCAGGCCTAATACGAAAATTATCGGCGCGAACAGAATAAGCACGACACAATACAGCAGCTTAACCGCTATCGCTGTCTCTTTATCGTACCAGACCTTCCGCCACATTATCCCGAAGCCCCCGTAGTTAAACCGAATTTCTTCCAGCGGCATATATGTCGCCAGCGGGTTAATGGCCTGGTTTGAGTCGCAGTTGCTGCAGTAGTTCTGCCGCGGATGACAGGGCGTCAGGCATTTCGGACAGACGGGCCACGCTTCGGCGAGACTGAAAGCCTTATCGAGTTGCTCAGCTCCGCCATTCTCTGTTTTTGACAGATTGTTGGCATTTTCCTCGGCCATGACGACCCTGAGTATACCATTTTCACTGCAAATCGGCCATAGTTATTACTTTTCCCGCGCCGATATTTATGTAGTTTTTCCCAAAACGTTCTTCGAACAAGCTTCTTGGCTTTTCGCTCGTACAGTGGCAGGGCCCCACGTAACGCACCCCCGATTCCCTGAAAGCCGAGATTATCCTTTCCACCTTCCCTCTCGATGTCCACTCCAGATGGAAGCCCCCCATAACCAAAAGCACATCATCTCCAGCCAACGCCCTTGCCGTATTCAGGATTTCCACGATGCCTGGATGGGCGCAGCCGGTAACAAGTACCACGCCTTTGTCCGTTCGTACAACCAAAGATTGCTCTTTTATCCATCCTCCAATCTGGCCGGTCGAATAAACATTTTCACAAATCTTCAGAGATTCTTTTACCTCGACTATTCCTACCCCATGGCCCCGGATGCTGTCCTTAGACTTTGCCGGAAATGATTTTGGCAGATAAATGGTAACGTCAGAATTCTTTTCGAGAAAGCACTCCAGCCCGCCGGTGTGGTCCCGATGAATGTGAGACAGAAAGACCGTGTCTATCCGCCCCGGCTCGATACCTGATTTCTCCATATTATCGACCGCAGAGCCGTCCCGCCCCGTATCGAATAGAATGATTTTCTCCGTGCCGCCGACAACCGCCGAAAATCCCCACCCCGTTGCCAGCCCTTCCCTGTACCCGTTATTGTCATAGACAACTGTTACGGTTAAATCCTTCGCAGCCTTGCCCGCCGGACTCGTCGGACTCGTCCGACCCGTCCGACCAATACTGCCGCTCCCGTCTGGCGCCTTTCTCATATCCTGACAATTATACGGCAAAAACCTCGGCAGGGTAGTCCGCAGCCAAAACTGCAGGTCATCTGCACGCGCCGAAAAACATTCGGCCCCCCTCACGGCACGCTAAGCATTTTTTATTAGCAACAAGGCCGCTTTTGCGTATAATCACGGCAACGTATGCTCTTATCGAGCCAACCGGGGATTGCGTAAATTCCGAAAAAAGATTATTATCCCGCACCGCGGCCGACTGTGAACATGGGCCGCGAGCGACGGGTCATGGGATGCGAAATATGATGGATATGAAAGGCACGAGCTGGCAGCAGCGGTATTCCGCAACGGGCATATTCACCCTGCGCTGTAAAATTCTGGATAAGCCCGGGATGTTCGCCAAATTAAGCGAATGTCTTGGCCGCGTCGGCGCCAACCTCGGCGATATCAAGCTCCTCGGCGTCGAAGCCGAACATAAAATTCGCGACGTCACGATTCTCCTCAAACAAAGCAGCCAGCTCACCGAATTACTTGAGCTGATAGAGGCCATCGAAGGCGTTGAGGTGCTCGGCGTAAGAGACGAAATACTCGAGACGCACAGACGCGGCTCAATCGAAGTAATCAGCAGGGCCAAACTAAGGACCCTCACCGACCTGCGTATGGTTTATACCCCCGGCGTCGCCTCCGTCTGCGAAGAGATAGTCAAAAGCTCCGACGCCGCCTGGGACTTCACGGGCATCTGCGATAGAGTCGCTATTGTCACCAACGGCACCGCCGTCCTCGGACTGGGCGACATCGGCCTTGTGCCCTCGCTGCCCGTTATGGAAGGCAAAGCGTCAATTATGGCCGAGTTCGTTGACGTCAGCGCGTTTCCTATTCTCATCGACGCCAAAGACCCGGATACTTTTGTCGAAACGGTCGTCCGAATAGCCCCCGGCTTCGGCGCCATACAACTCGAGGATGTGGCCGCACCGGCCTGCTTCGAAATCGAAGAGAAACTGAAAGACCGGCTTAAAATGCCCGTCTTTCACGATGACCAGCACGGCACCGCCACCGTCGTGCTGGCCGCCCTGATTAACGCGCTTAAGCAGACAAACAAAAAACCCCAGGATTGCTCAGCCGTGATGCTCGGGGCCGGAGCCGCCGGCATTGCCGTCGCTTACATGCTCCTCGAATTCGGCATCGGCGATATCGTCGTCTTCGACTCCAAGGCCCCCATCTACCGCGGCCGAACCGAACGCATGAACCCCTACAAGCAGCGGCTGGCAGAGTTCACAAACAAGAAAAACCAAAAAGGCACTCTGGCCCAGGCTTTTGTCGGCAAAGACATCTTTATAGGCGTATCCCGCCCCAACATGGTCAGCAGGGAAATGGTCGCTTCAATGGCAAAAAAATCCATCGTACTGCCTCTGGCCAACCCTGTCGGCGAAATAACAAAAGAGCTCGCCCTCGAAGCCGGCGCCGCCGTCGCCGCCGACGGCAGAGATATTAATAACGCACTGGCCTATCCCGGCATCTTCAGGGGCGCTCTCGACGCAAGGGCTGCCGAGATAAACCTGCCCATGAAGCTGGCCGCCGCAAGGGAACTGGCCCGGTTGGCTCCCACGGGCAGCCTCCTGCCCGACATGCTCGACAGACAAGTCCACGCCCAGGTGGCCGCCAAGGTCGCCGAAGCGTGGCGAACTTGAAGAATCCCGCATGGGCGGGCTTGAGCATTCTTTGAAAACCACGATAAGTAGGGTAAGAAAAACTTCGCTTATCCGCACAGGATGTTAATTTGGAGTATCTGACAAAAGCCGCGTCATTGCGAGCAAGAAAGCCCCCTGAGCGCAGCCGAAGCTTCGCGGCCGGCCCTCGCAATCTCAGGCCGTCGGCAAAGCCAGACCCCATTTTGTTGGAGCTTCCTCGGCAGCCTGATTTTTCTCGCCAGATTTGGCACTATTTGTTGAACATTTGCAAAAAATAGTTTATTGTACTTGTTTTATATCCTTGAAACGGACTCTGACTGACAGGGATGCAAATGGAATTGATAAAGAAAATCAAACAGACCGAGGCACAGGCACAGCAGATTATCGAGCAAGCCAGGGCCGAGGTCGGCGCAACGGCCGAACAGGGGCGGGATAACCGACAACGCATTCTCGAGGACGCCGAACAGCACAGGAAAAAAACCGTCGAGGCCGCCGTCACCCAGGCGCGGTCCCAGGCCCTTGCGGAAGTTGAGCAGCTTAAATCGCAGGCCGAAAACGACCGCCGGCAGATGCGCGATAAGGTAAACCCGAGAATGGCCCAGGCCGTGGCAAAGGTAATGGATTACTTGAGAGGCTGAACATGGGCATTGCTCAAATGGCCAAAGTGATGATAGTCACCCATCGCTCGCAGGCTTCCGACCTTCTGGAGGTCCTGCAGCGCGAAGGTATCTGCCAGATACTAAACGCCGAAGAGGCTGTGATAATTAGGGACTTCCCCGACCTTGCCGCCTCAGGTGAAAGGCCCAGAGACATTGAGCAGTTGCTCAGCAGACTCACCAAAACCATTGTCTTCCTGAAAGTTTATGACGGGCCGCAGAAAGGTCTTGCCGGCGTTCTTGCACCCCGCACCGTTGTTGATGAGCAGTCGTATGAAAACGTCGTGTCGGACCGCCGCGTCCTGACCGTTATCGACCACTGCGAGCAAACCGAGGCAGAAATTGACACGCTCCGGGCCGAATGCGACAGCCTGAACGCCGCCTTGGAAATGCTTTATCCCTGGGCGTCTCTCGAAACCCCTGTCGAAGAAATCGGCCGGCTCCGTCAGACTGCCTGCCTGGCAGGACTCATACCCGGCCAGCAATTCGAGAAAACGCTCGAACAGATAGCCGACCTCGGCGCTGCGATTCAACAAATAGCGCAGACAAATAATAAATACGCCTGTCTTATCGTCTGCCTCAAACAAAACATCAGCGACTTACAAAAGCTGCTGCGCTCGGTTGAGTTTGAGCCGGTCAGTTTCGAAAACATGACCGGAACCGCCGCCGAACTGATAGAGCAGCACCGCGAAAAGCTCAACGAAGCGAGAAACAAATTACAGCAGCATTATGACCAGGCCGCGTCACTGTCCGAAAATCTGCTCAAGCTCGAAATCCTTAACGACCATTACACTAACCTCCTGAACAGAGAGCAAACCAGGACCACCGCACCGGCCACCGAGCAAACCGTTATTCTGGAGGGCTGGGTCAAAAAAAAGGACTATCCTCGCCTCGAGAAAATAGTGTCGGCCTTCGGTGCGTCGACTTTGCAGCGAGTCGAACCGGCCCCGGATGAAGAGACACCCGTCGAGATCGACAACAAGAAACTCGTCAAACCGTTTGAGGTCATAACCCGCCTCTACGGCATGCCCAAGTATTTCAACGTTGACCCCACCGTTTTTTTAGCCCCCTTTTTCGCGTTGTTCTTTGCCTTGTGTCTGACCGACGCCGGCTACGGACTGGTTATTGTAGCCTTGATGGTTTTCTTCATTAAGAAATTTCAGGGCGACAAGAAGCTCATGTGGATGCTGGGAATTTGCGCCGCCGTTACTATCGTCGCCGGAGCATTGACCGGCGGCTGGTTCGGCGACGCCGTCCAGAAACTCAATATCCCGTCCCTGACCGCCGCCAGGCACAAGCTGATGTGGTTCGACCCCCTCGAAAAGCCAATGACATTCTTCTATTTGGCCCTGGCCCTCGGCTATATCCAGCTTATGACAGGACTGGTTATCGCGTTTGCACATAACGTTAAGCAAAAGGATTATGCCGCCGCCGTTTGTGACCAGTTGACTTGGCTGCTTATGCTCAATTCCATCGTCCTGTTCTTAGCTGGCAAGAGCGCCGGCACTCCTATCTCTGCTCAGGTCGGAAGATTCTTCGGCTACTTGGCCCTCGTCCCGGCCGCTGCAATCCTGCTCTTCAGCCAGCGGGAGGGCCCCTTGGCAGGGCGATTGGGCATGGGAGCCTACAACCTGTTTAGCACCATATTCTATATGGGCGACGTGCTCAGTTATTTGAGGTTGATGGCGCTGGGCATGGTCACCGCCGGACTCGCCATGGCCATAAACGTTATCGCCGAAATTGCGTCAAAAGCCCCTTATGGCATTGGTATCGTCCTTATGATTGTGATATTAATCGGCGGACACGCCTTTAATATGGCCATAAACACATTGGGCGCCTTTGTTCATACACTCAGGTTGCAGTACGTCGAGTTTTTCCCCAAGTTCCTAATCGGCGGCGGCAGGGCGTTCGAGCCGCTGACTAAACAATACAACCACATTTACATCAAAAAGTAAGAGACTGAATAGGGTTTTTTGAGTAAGAAAGAGAGGTTAGGTAATGGATTATGGAATGACCTTGGCTTTGATTGGTGCAGGATTGGCCGCTCTGTTGGCCGGTATCGGCTCGGCTATCGGAATCGGCATCGCCGGAAGAAGCGCCACCGGCGTCCTGAGCGAGAAGCCCGAAAGGTATGGTCAGATGTTCATTATGGTCGTCCTGCCCGGCACACAGGGCTTCTACGGCTTTCTGGCCGCCTTTTTGGTCATGCTCAAGCTCAACTTCTTCGCAGGAACCGGTGTCCCCGGGTTGACTTTCACTCTGGGCCTTCAAGTCTTGATTGCCTGCTTGCCTATCGCCTTTGCCGGTCTGGTCAGCGCAATCTTTCAGGGTAAGGTCTGCTCCGGCGGTATCCTCATGGCCGCCAAAAGACCCGAAATGGCCTTCAAGGCCGGCGTCGTTTACGCAGTCATGGTTGAGGTCTATGCGGTTCTTGGCCTGCTGGTAACTATGTTCATGCTCCTGTTCGGTATCGCTTGGCCGGTTCCCGCCTAAAACGCAATACGCAATACGAGATAAGAAATTATGGAAGCCCAACAGGTCACAGAAAAGATATTGGCCGATGCAAACGCCGAGGCCGACAAGATAAAGAAAGAACACGCCGAGAAAGAGGCTGCTGAGCAGGCCAAATTCGACGAACAGCTTGGCGAATACAAAAAGCAAACCGACGCGCTTGCTCAAAAGGCCGCCCGTGATGAGAAACTCCATCTTCTGGCCAAAGCCAGAATGGATATCGCCAAAGAGTCGCTTGCCGAAAAAAGAAAAATCCTTGATGATGTCTTTGAGCAGGCCCGCCGGCAACTGCAGAATCTGCCGGATGATGACTACCGCGCCCTTTGCAGCAAGCTGATGCACGCCTCCGTAGAAACCGGAGACGAAGAGGTCATCGTCGATAAAAACGAAACGCGAATCAACCAGGAATTCATCAAACAGATTAACCGCGAGCTGGGTCCGGGATACAAAGGCAATCTGAGACTGTCCGACGAAAGACACGACCTCGGTGCCGGCTTCATCCTCAAACGAGGAAAAATAAAAAACAATGTCTCGCTTGAAGTGCTTCTGGCCCAGGCGCGAAAAGAGCTCGAAATCGACTTGGCAAGAGAGCTGTTCGCATCTCGTGAATCGTGAGGCGTATCTCGACCGAGATGTGAGCAATAGTATATGGCTGAAAAAATCAGAAACTTCAGGCAGTTGGATATCTGGAAAAAGGGCATAGAAATCGTAAAAGATGTCTACAAGACCGTAAGTGAGTTTCCGAAGCACGAGTTGTACGGTTTATCCGCTCAAATGCAGTATGCTCAACAGCTTAATCAAGAAGCTTAATTGAGCGAGATACGAGATGCGAGATACAAAACCCGAACAGGCTATTCTCGACTTCTACACCTATCCGCCCATCGGTGGTGACGACTGGCGATACGCCTTCGAAACCGCTACCATCCGCGCGATTGAGATGCAGATGCTCAGCCGCACAACCCTTTTGGATATGGCCAACGCCGAGAGTTTTGACCAGGCGGCCGATTTGCTCAGCGCAGGCGAATACGCCCTGCCTCGCTCAGGCGCCGCCTTTGCCGAGCTGGAGAATGTCTTGCGCCAGCGCCGGGCCGCCGCGCGGGAGCTGTTCGCCGCATTGTGTATCGATAAGCCGATTGTGAAGCTCTTTAGAACCCGCGACGATTTCGCAAACCTGCGCCTGGCGCTCAGGCGAACGCTGACGCAAAAGCCCGTCGGCGCCGATTACAGCGACCAGGGTAATGTCCCGCCTGAGCAGTTCCAGCAGGTATTCCAAGAAGAAAACGACGAGTTATTTCCGGATTATATGCGCCAGGCCGCCGACCGCGCAGCTCTGGCTTACTATCAGAACAAGGACATCCGCCGCATTGATTACTCCGTCGACAGCTTCCAGGCCGAGTACAATCTCGAGACGGCACATCGGCTGGAAAGCATCTTTCTAATCGGACTTTTCAAGATAGAGATTGACCTGACCAACATTCGCACAATGCTCCGCCTCAAATTCACCGAAGCCGAGCAGCGTAATGTCTTTTTGGAGGGTGGATATATCCAGCCGGACAGGCTGGAAAACGGCTTGGACCTCGGCTATGAGGCTCTCGGCCAGTTGTTTTTCGCGACGCCGTATTATCGGGTCGTTGACGCCGGGGCTAACTACCTGGCCTCGAACAAATCCTTCCTCAAGCTCGAACAGCAGCGTGACGAGCATCTGACAGGATTTCTCAAAACAACCGTGCAGATTACCGCCGGCCCCCAGCCCATTATCGCTTATCTGTTATTGAAGGAAAATGAAATCCGAACCGTCAGGCTAATACTAACCGCCAAAAAAAATAACCTGGACACAAAACTTATCCTCGACCGTATCTCATGACTTGCTGAGTAAGCTGCGAGCCACGAGTCACGGGTCACGGGTCACGAACAATGAAAGGTAAAGTAGCAGTTTTAGGTGACGCCGATTTTGTGATGCCCTTTTCGGCCCTCGGATTGGACACGTTTCCCGTCGGCCAAGCCGATGCCGACATCACTGAAAGCGCCGCAAAAATAATCGAGGGCAAATACACCTTGGTAGTGGTCGCCGAAAATATCGCCCCGGCGGTTCAAGAAGCTTTTTCCCCGACGCTCAAGGCCCCCACACCTTGCATCGTAGTTGTGCCTTTCACCACCGAGTCCGAGGGCTTCGCCACCGAAGCCTTGGCCCAGGTGCTGAAAATGGCCACCGGCGTCAACCTGATACAGGAAAATCAGAAAAAGGCGTGAATCATGGCTAAAGAAACAGAAGCAAAAGTTGTCAAAGTTGCCGGCCCCGTCGTAGTTGCCGAAGGTATGACCGGCGCCAGAATGTACGATGTCGTTCGCGTGGGACAGCTTAACCTCATCGGCGAAATCGTCGAGCTAAAGGGCGACCAGGCCTCAATACAGGTCTACGAGGAAACAACCGGCATCGGCCCTGGCGAACCCGTCGTCGATACCCAGTTACCTCTAAGCGTCGAACTGGGTCCCGGCCTGATTGAGAGCATCTACGACGGTATTCAAAGGCCGCTCAACTTGCTGGTTCAAGCCGAGGGCGAGTTTATGAGCCGAGGCTCTGCCATGCCCGGCCTAAATCGTGAAAAGAAATGGCGCTTCAAGCCAACCGTCGAGAACGGCGCTAAAGTCGGTCCCGGTGACATCATCGGCGAGGTCCCCGAAACCGTCAGCGTCAACCATAAGATTATGGTCCCACCCGGCGTTACAGGAACCGTGCAGAAAATAGCCGAAGGCGAGTACACCGTCGAGCAGACCATCGGCGTCTGCGTTGCCGAAGACGCCGCCGAGACCGAGCTGAAGCTGATGCAAAAATGCCCCGTCCGCATCGCCAGGGAAAACAAACGAAGACTTGCCCCCAATATGGTCCTTGTTACCGGCCAGCGCGTTATTGACGCCTTCTTCCCCATCGCCAAAGGCGGAACCGCCTGCGTCCCCGGCCCCTTCGGAACCGGAAAAACCGTCGTCCAGCACCAGTTGGCCAAGTGGGTCGACGCCGACATCGTCGTTTATGTCGGCTGCGGCGAACGCGGCAACGAAATGACCGACGTCCTCACCGAGTTCCCAAGACTAAAGGACCCCCGTTCTGGCGAGCCCCTGATGAAACGCTCCGTCCTGATTGCCAACACTTCCAATATGCCCGTCGCCGCCAGAGAAGCTTCGGTCTACACCGGCATCACCATAGCCGAGTATTTCCGCGATATGGGCTACGTCGTGGCCCTGATGGCCGACAGCACCAGCCGATGGGCCGAGGCCATGCGCGAAATCTCCACCCGCCTCGAGGAAATGCCCGCCGAGGAAGGCTATCCCGCCTATCTCGCCGCACGAATCGCATCCTTCTACGAAAGGGCCGGCCGCATCGAATGCGTCGGCGCCCCCGAACGAGAAGGCAATTTGTCCATCATCGGCGCCGTCAGCCCGCCCGGCGGAGACCTCTCCGATTCCGTCGTCCAGGCCACCCTCCACGTCGTCAAGGTCTTCTGGTCCCTAAAGGGTGAGCTTGCCTACCAGCGCCACTTCCCTGCGATTGACTGGTTGACCTCATATTCGTTCTATAAGGAATACTTAAGGTCCTGTTTCGACGACAAGGACCAGGGTGACCAGATGCAGCAGTTGACCGTGGAGGCGATGAGCCTCCTCGAACAGGAAGCCGAGCTTCGCGAGATTGTCCGCCTCGTCGGCGCCGAGGCCCTCTCCCCGCGGGATAGATTGGCGCTGGAGACCGCCCGCTCGATTCGCGAAGATTTCCTACACCAGAACGCCTTCCACGCCGTCGACACCTACACCTCGATGCCCAAGCAGTACGAAATGCTCAAAACCGTCCTGCACTTCCATAAGCAGGCCCTCGCCGCTATCGATGCCGGCGTCGAAACTTCGCAAATATTCAAGCTGCCCGTCAGAGAAGAAATCGCCAGAGCAAAGTATATTCCACAGGACGAAATAAACAAAATCCCCAAAATAAGAGAGACAATAAACGACCAGATGAAGCAGTTGCAGACCACGGCAGTGGCCCGATGAGCGTGAAGCCGGATATGAGATACGCTTCACGCGATACGAAATACGAGTATAGGAGTTGAAATGCTATCTGTAAAAGAATATCAAACGGTTTCGAGTATCGCAGGTCCTTTGATGATGGTCGAAATGGTCGACGAGGCCAAATACGGCCATATCGTCGATATCGAGCTCGCCGACGGCTCGATACGTCACGGCCAGATTCTCCAGGTCGAAAGAGATAAAGTCCTCCTCCAGGTCTTCGAGGGCACCCGCGGCATAGATGTCGAGTTGAGCACCGTCCGCTTCCTGGCCAGACCTCTCGAACTGGCCGTCTCGCCCGAGATTCTCGGCAGGGTCTTCAGCGGCCTCGGCGAGCCTAAAGACGGCGGACCGCAGATTATTCCGGATAAGCTGCTGAACATTAACGGCAGCCCCATCAATCCCTACGCACGAAACTACCCAAACGAATTTATCCAGACGGGCATATCGACTATCGACGGCCTCAACCCGCTGGTGCGTGGTCAGAAGCTGCCCATATTCTCCGGCTCAGGCCTGCCCCACGATAATATGACCGCCCAGCTTGCACGACAGGCCACCGTGCTCGGTAAGGGCGAGGACTTCGCCGTTGTGTTCGCGGCTATGGGAATCACATTCGAAGCCGCCCAGTTCTTCATCAACGACCTGCAGGAAACCGGCGCCATTGAGCGGGCCGTAATGTTCATCAACCTTGCAAACGACCCCGCCATCGAGCGAATCGCTACCCCCAGATTTGCCCTGACCGCCGCCGAATATCTTGCCTACGATTTGGAGATGCACGTCCTGGTTATCCTCAATGATATGACCAACTACTGCGAGGCCCTGCGCGAAATCAGCGCCGCCCGAAAGGAAGTCCCCGGCCGGCGAGGCTATCCGGGCTATCTTTACACCGACCTGGCCACCGTTTACGAAAGGGCCGGGCGAATCAAAGACAAAAAAGGCTCTATTACAATGGTCCCCGTATTGACAATGCCCGAAGATGACAAGACCCACCCCGTCCCAGACCTTACAGGATATATCACCGAAGGCCAGATTATTCTTTCACGCTCCCTCCACCGAAAGGCGGTGTCCCCGCCCGTCGATGTTCTGCCCAGCCTCTCACGACTAAAGGACAAGGGCATCGGCGAAGGAAAAACCCGCGAGGACCACGCCGACCTTTACAATCAGCTTTACGCCGCCTACGCCCGAGGCAAAGAAATGGAGGAGCTCGCCACCATTATGGGCGAGGCCGCCCTTTCGGACGAGGACAGGAAGTATATGACGTTTGCCAGCCAGTTCGAGGCCCGCTACGTCTCGCAGGATTACTACGAAAATCGTACGGTCCAGCAGACCCTCGACCTCGGCTGGGAGCTCCTGAGCATGTTCGAGAACGCGGAGCTGAAACGCATCGATATTAAGCTCATAGAAAAGTACATGCCCCACTTTCGTAAGAAAGCGGGTGAATGAGTGTATGAGTTGATGGGTCAACCCATAAACGCATTTACACATTTACACATTTACAGGGTTTAACTCGTGTTAGCCAACGTCAATGCGACACGAATGGAATTGTTGAGGCTGCGAAAGCGCGTCGCGCTGGCGCAGCGGGGGCATCATCTGCTCAGTGAAAAACGCGATGAAATATCCCGCCAGCTAATTCACATCGCCCGCGAAATTCATCCTTTGCGCAAGCGCGTCGAAGCCCAGCTTCTTGAGACGTCCCGGCGTTTTATGCTCGCCCGCGCCGCCATGGAGCCGGAGGATATAAAAGCCGCCCTTGCCGTCCCCACCAAGAAGTTCAGTCTGGCCGTCGAGTTTGCCCGCATAATGAACGTAAAGGTGCCCCACTTATTGAAAGAAATAGCGGGCGAGATTATCTGCTACGGCTACGCCTCCACTTCCGGCGAACTGGACGTGGCCTTATTGGCTCTGGAGCGTGCTTTTGACGATTTGGTCGAATTGGCCCAGAAGGAAAAACAGGCGAGGCTGCTGGCGATTGAATTACAGATGACCCGCCGCCGAGTAAACGTATTAGAGCACGTGGTCATCCCCGAGCTGCACGAAACCATCCGCTTCATTTACGATAAATTGGCCGAGGCCGAACGCGACAACACCAGCCGACTGATGAAAATAGCCGATATCATCAGGGCGTAGTTTCCAAAACGGTTACAAATAGCCTAATGTGCTTCTGCTTACAGCTCGAGACATTTGCTGAGTAACCTATTAGTCTCATCTTTGTGTTGTGCCGGACAGTAATACCGCGCGGTACGAAGTTTCTTTGCAATAGGCTCCAGTCTTGGCAGAACTTGAGAGATTTCCCGGATGTTCTCCTCTGGCGTATCGTCTGCCAGCCATATGACGTTCTCCGGAGACATTACCGGTGTTTCCGGCTCGGGGGCGTACGGTTTGTAAGTTTCTACATCAAACTCGTCTTTCAACAAGTAATAGTCAGGGTCGAGGTTGTTTTTCCGGAGGTACTCCCGGGCGGCATTTTCTTTTTCGTAGAATTTGGTCATCATCGGTGGTTTTCTGGTGAAGTCAAATTCACAGGCGACTTTGAAACCTGCATTGCCGCGGGCAAAGAATAGTCTCGCGAGGTCTGACAATATGCCGTCTTCGATATTTTGCCACTCCCAGATTTGGGCAAGTAGCAGATAGTCTGTCAGACCCAAAAAGTCTTGAGGTGTAGGGACAGTGCCGTTCCGGAAAAAAGGCCTGAGCGGAGACAAAATAGAGTCTGCAAAACGCGAGCTTGGTTCAGAGCCAAGCCATTTGGCTCGTGTAAGTATCTTTTGGAGAAGTTTTTCAAAGCCTCTTGTGGTGTGATGGAAATAGACACTTTGGTACATGTAGAAGCGCGAGAATAGATATTCTTCGATAGCATATTTGGTTTTATCTGGCCAGAACATGTGGGTTTTCTGCGTGTCGTCAGGGTACTCTTTTAGCTTCATGGTGTGTATGATTCGGTACCAGTCGAAATTTCCATACTCAGCTCCTGAGAACAAGCTATCTCTCCGCAAGAAGTCTAGCCTATCGACATCGAGTTGACTTGACATAAGGGCTCTCTGCCATAGGGTGGGTTGACTTACACCTTTTGCAGGTTTCTTTGTAATTAAGGCGGCCACCTTTGCTGCCAGTTCTTTATCTACTTTAGTCAGCTCCTTGTGAACAGATGAGTCGGAGTCCATAATTATAGAAACGCCCCTCCGCTCATGATCCTTGAAGAAGCATTCAGTGGCGTGCGAAAAAGGCCCGTGCCCAATGTCGTGAAGTAGGGTGGCTGCGAGGAGTGCATTCTTCTCATCGCTCTCGAGGCACTTAGCGTAGTCTTTTTGCAAATATTCGATGGATTCCTTCATGAGGTGAAGGGCACCCAAGCAATGTGAGAATCTCGAATGGGTTGCGCCTGGATATGTGAACTGGCTCAAGCCAAGCTGGCTTATGTATCGCAGTCTCTGGACTTCCGCGCAAGCGATTAGTTTGAGGAGCCAAGAGTCTTTATCGATGGCGATGTAATCGTAGAGGGGGTCACGGAACAACTTCTCGGGCATGGGTCCCTCCGCCGCTATTGTGTGCCTGCGAATCCTTTCGCAAGTTTTACAGCCAGCAGTAACTTGTTGTCTCTTATGTGAATTCGCTTGAACCCTGCTGTTTGGGTTTGAGCGTCTTTCCAACTACCGTCGAAGTAGTATGCAACTGTGGCTGCCAACTCCAGGACCCAAGCATCCTCTTGGTTGAGTTTCTTGAATTGTGGGATAAAAGGTGCGATCGCACCCTGAAATTGCTGGCCCTCTGGTGATTTCTCAAAGGAGTTCAGTACCTGGTTGCCCTTCTTGGTGATTTTCGACCTATATCGGACAACGCTGGTACCCAGCTGTTCGGGTGTTTCCTCAATTATGTGAGCAGCATCCAGTTGGTCTATTAAGCCTGCGAGTTCGAAGGAATACGGGCCGTAGTAGTGCAGTAGATAGTCGCATTTGAGAGGGCAGCCTGCCCGTTGGAGCAGATAGATTGATTTCTGAAGACGTTTTCTCGAATCGACTTCGTCAACAGAACTAATGAGCTTGGCAAGCCAGTAATCTTTCATAATCCCCACCTTCCTCGGTAACTACCGCAGTTAAGTAATAATCGGCAATCACGGTACACAGGCTTGACGCAAAGTTGTAAATAAGGCTTCACGTTGATATTGTCAAGTCTGATCGCCAGATAATACAGCAAATATACAAAATAGCTAACAGAAAGCCTTCGGGCCTAATAGTCAACGGATGCGTTAGCCGAGTGCTTGGACCCGATGAGCCTCCTCCAGAGGCATACCTTTCAAGTAAATTGTACCATCGCACGACCCATTTGCCAACGAATACCTGGAGTATTAACAGTTTTCTTGTTAGAAACCGTAGCTTGCGGCTCGGTAGGAGATGGTTGAAGGCGTGGGCGGCGAGCATACAAGTAGATGAGTAGATGCATAAATGCGTGGATGAGGAAATATGAAAAGTAGACAGCCGGACTAACGTATTTACGTATAGGAGCGTTTACGGCTCAAAGTTTAATGTGGCGGATTCTCCGTGATAGATTTTGGCGGCTTTTTCCCCCGCAGGCGGACAGTCTCCAACCTTTGCGGCTTCGATTTCGCCGGTGAAGTACCCAATCTTGTGGGTCTCGCCGTCGGCGTGGACCTTGACCGCAACATGGCGGCCCAGGACTTCGTAGCCGTTGTGGATAAAGTGCACGTTTTGGGGTTTCTGGATGTCGTCGAGTCTATGCATCGCCAACCCTACAGATCATTGACGGCGACTCCGTGCCTCTTCATTATTTTAACAGAGACCTTTTGTACCCTGCCCCGTCGCCCTTGCCCCGGCCGCTTGGCCGTAGTGTCGACATCCCGTCTGCCCGGCCCCCAGGTGCCAGCGCGTCTTTTCTATCATTGCCAGGAGTGAAGCGACGAAGCAATCTAAACCGTTCGCGGCATTGGTTATTGCGGGATTAGCTCAAAACCCAATACGATCATTCTCAGATATCCTTTCATCTTTCAATCCTCACTTTGAAGGACAACCGAGTACTAAACCCTAATGTACCGGACGATCGTAATGATTACGGAGACAAACATATTAATGTTACTGACGGATTTTGGTTACCTGACGCCGTCTATCCGCTTCTCTTAACAGCCTTTTGCGGATCCGAAGCGAGTTAGGACAAATCTCGACGAGCTCGTTTTCCTGAATGTACTCCATCATTGCTTCGAGACTCATTTTTCTGGCAGGTCTGACCCTGGCTGCATCGTCTTTTCCCGCCGCCCGTATGTTTGTAAGCTGCTTGCTTCTTACCACGTTTACGGGTATGTCTTTTTCCTTGCAGTGCTCCCCGACTACTTGTCCCTCATACACTTTCTCACCCGGCTCAACAAAGAAGATACCGCGGTCGTGCAAGGCATCAAGCGCATAAGCTGTGACTTGTCCGGTATTGGTTGCAATCATAACGCCTGCCTTTCGCTGAGGTATCGCTCCCCGCATCGGCCCATATCTTTCAAACGCATGATGCATAATAGCCCTGCCCTGTGTTGCGTTCATCATCCTGGCGTTAAGACCGAACAAGCCGCGCGATGGTATCAGAAATTCAATATGAACAAAGCTGCCTGCTGCGCTCTTGGCGCCTATTTTAACTATTTCACTGCGCCGGTCTCCCAGAAGACTCATCACACAATTCTGGCAATCCAAAGGGCAATCCACCATAAGCAATTCTATCGGCTCATGTTGCTGTTCTTCGATCATTCTGAAAATCACATTCGGCTGGCCTACACAAATCTCGTATCCTTCTCGCCGCATGTTCTCGAGTAAAATTCCAAGATGCATCAGCCCTCTACCGGAAACATTGAATTCTTCAGGCGTCCGTCCGGCTTCCACTCTCAATGCGACATTCTTCTGAAGCTCTTTGTGGAGCCTTTCGCCGATATGCCTGCTTGTTACATACTTGCCGTCCCGGCCGGCAAAAGGCCCGTCGTTAACCCTGAATGTCATTGACATCGTCGGCTCATCAACAGGTATAACATCAAGCTTCGAAGGATTATCCGCACAGGCAATGGTGTTGCCGATATCAACAGGGTCAAGCCCTGATATTGCACATAAGTCACCAGCCTCGACGCTTAAAACCTGCATTCGGCCAAGTCCA
>Ga0307377_10002113_pt1 | contig 23832 bp, 17 predicted proteins | sample TR3MG_FD_202535 | JGI IMG/M metagenome (GOLD analysis project Ga0307377, IMG submission 202535) | Soil microbial communities from Risofladan, Vaasa, Finland - TR-3 | ecosystem: Environmental > Terrestrial > Soil > Coastal area > Acid sulfate soil | place: Finland: Risofladan, Vaasa | collected...
GCTGTAGTGCCTCTTCTTTAATTCTTCCAGACTCTTTGTCGAGGTCGATATTATTAAGCTCTGCAATCGTAGACGTAGAAATAGTCGGACTTCCCGATTGCTGTCCTACCATCCATAGCTGAGTGACGGCGTTCCTACGGTCAGTATCATCCACCATTCTGGACGGAATTAACCCAACTTCTACATTATCCCAACCAAGAAACTTGCTACAAGAATCATCCACCCACTGGAGAAGGTCCGTTAGATCACTCGTGTGTACTGACAACTGATTGTCAATCATCCTTAAAGTAGCTTCCATCCCTTGTCCTGTTAGACCACCATACAAGAACTCAAGAGGAATCCCTAAAGCAGCTACCAGAGACTTTTCTGCTTCCTGTACCTCCCCTAAAGTGAGGAGAGCTCGTCCCTGCCCGTTTAGTTGTGAAACCTGCAGCGGAATAGGTGCGTACATAATGTGTAGCGGGTCCTTACGCCAAGCCTGTACGTTGTCCCGCATTTGCTCAACCCACCGATTCAAGTTAATGGATTGAATAGGGTCACCATTATTAGAACCTGCGGCAGGGGAAACAATCCTAAAAGGAACAAGATGTTCGAGAGCAATAGCTTCGTTAGCTTTACGTAACACTTGCGTATAAAAAAAGCGATCTAAAGCTGGAAGAAGTGGGGGAAGACCCCACTGTGGATTAACCCCCGCAGGTGCGCTAAATTTCATATGAAAAATAGCCTCAGGTTTAAACTTAAACGGACGGTGCTCCTTAACAGCTTTTAAAAAACCAAAAGGAGTAGAGTTGATAATATGCTTTTCTCCCCGTCGAACTTGAGCAGCCGTATCCGCAGGAATTGTGTAATAATATAGGGATTCACCTGTGAATTGATTATGCTCAATATCCATACATTTAGGGTCCCACCGAATAAAGTTAATGTCTTTTACAAGCATTAGCTTTCGGTCTTCGACGTTCTTTTCGCCCGCTATTACTGACTGAGAACAATTCAGACATTTATACGAAAACGTTAAATTCTGTATATTAAACGAATAGTCTGTATGTTGTATATTCGTAGGGCTTTTGCACTTCGGACAAATCAAATTCCGAACAAAAGGTTGGTACATAGAAGTAAAGGAGTTTCCGTAGATATATTTATCCAACGTAGCCTTGAGCAAAAACTCTTTAGCCCGGATAATTTTTTCGAGAAGATTCTTATGTTTTCCTTTAAGGGCTTTATTATCTGTATTATAAGTCAGCTCTGTAATTGGATATTCTCCAAATTTCCGTAAAGTAGCAAAAATATGTGGGCTGTTATAAAACAGAAACTCACACATTTTAAACAACTCTTTAAGTCGTTTAGGTGTAAAAATCTGACTATAAGTATAGTATGGATTTGTGTGACCTAAGCCACCAGTGGCCATATACGTAGATTCAGGAGTTGTCGTCATGGGTTCTCTTTCTTTTTTTCTTACCAGACTGAACAAATTCTAACTCAAGGAGCAGCAGAATGAAAGCTACGTTCACACACTCTTTAGGTTCCCCTGTATTCGTCGTACAAGGGGATAACAATGACTTAGCGAGGATTTTTGGTGGGACGTACCTGAAACAACACAATGTCTGGATGTACCCAGCATATCCCCCATCTCTAGAAAACGTATGTAATGACTTTCAAGTTCTAGGAATCGAGTACGATGAAAGAGCCCAGAACTACCTCGATCAGCTACATACCCTAAAACACTACCAGCAAATTGTGGAACAAGAACCAGTTCTTGGACCATTCCCCAACTATGGTCACCAAAACAAGGGCATCGCCGAGCTCCTTTACAATTATCGCTGGGTCCTTCGTTGGGATATGGGTACCGGGAAGACAAAGATTGCAGTTGAAGCTCTCATCAAATTACGACTTAAAACGCTAATAATTGGTCCGAAAATCTCTGTAGATAACTGGGTTGAGGAAATTAATACGCATTCAAATAATACTCTGCGACCACTTATCCTAAGAGAGACTACTCGAAAAAGAAAATTAAAAACCCTAGAGAAAGCCATCAACGAAAAATATGACATCCTTCTCGCTTCATACGATACTGCTCGGTTATACGGTAATATGATGCTTTCCCCCAAGGTTTTAAAAGTGATAAACCACAGTAGATTACCCATTCCAAAAATGATACAAAAACTACTTCTAGGATTATCCGCGAAAGATGCTCTTGAAATTATCGAAGAGTATCAAAGACTAACTCCGCTAGTTTCGATTAAAAAACGAATACAATCTATGCCAAAAGACCTGTGTATACAGGATTTTCCGTATGAAATCATTATTTTAGATGAGTCTCATCGGGTTAAAAATATCCGAGCTAAGCAGACTAAAGTAGTGTCGGAATTGTGTAAAAAAGCTTCACGGAGGTACTTATTAACAGGTACTATCAGTATGGGTAATCCCCTAGACCTTTACCCCCAACTAAATGCCTTAGCTAAATACATCTGCCCGGAAAGCTACTTTTCCTTCAAGAAAAAATTTTGCGATATTTCTCCTCTCAATGAACACATTGTTACTGGGTATAAAAATCTTCATATTTTGAATCAAAGACTCCAGTTGTTCTCCAGCGAAAGACGTATTGAAGACTGTGTAGACCTCCCCGGGATACATGATATAAATATTTCCTACAAGCTAACCCCGGAACAACTTGGAGATTATAACGCTCTTATTGAACGTAAAACTTTAGATTTTGGAGAATTGGGTATACTAGAAGATCTTAACGGAGCTGTTCGTAATAACAAACTTTTACAAATTTGCAGTGGTTTTTTATATGTTCGTAATACCCTAGCAAATCAAATTTGCGATACTTGTACACATGTTATGGATTGTGTAGTTGAAGATATACAACCCGGAACTAAACGCTGTACTCGGTATGAAGAGTTAAAAAACCTAATTAAAACAAATACTTTACGCTACCCTAAAAATCCAAAATTATCCACTCTCGAAGATTTACTAAAAGACTTACTCGCCAGTCCTGAAGAAAAAGTGGTAATCTGGGCTAATATGGATGCGGAAATGGAAGACATAGCGCAGTTGTTAAAAACACAAGGACTTCCCTTTGTTCAAGTGGACGGGTCTACGACTTCTCGAATAAAAACACTTGCTAAAGAATTTGACGAGAACCCCCATTGTCGTGTGTATTTAGGGCAGGAGTCCACGGGTATTTCTATTAACCTAGTCGCAGCAAGATATGCCATTTATTACAGCCGCTCTTGGTCTCTAGAGCACTGGTTACAATCCCGAGCTCGAGAGTATCGTATAGGACAAACCCGCAAGGCCGTAGTGTATCGCCTTTGTGCATCCCAAAGTATTGAAATACAACAATTAATCGCTCTAGATAACCGGCAAGATATCGCATCGATGCTTACGGACAAAGTGGACTGTGCCGTCTGCGTATGCTACATAAATTGTGTAAAAAATAAGGTCGTGCCTTGGTCGAAAGGTTGTGTTTACAAATCAAAAATCGACAGGGAAACCGTCACTCCGGAGGTAATAAAACGTGGAAATAGTTATTAGCCAGGATGAATTAATCGCGCTCGTTTCGCGTGCGTTAGGGGGGACTTCAGTTACGGCTATTAGTTTTGACCCTAACACGGAAAAAGTAACAATTAGTACATCTTTAAATCTCTTGGGATTAAACCAGGACCAACCATCGCGCACCATCCCAACAGTAAGTCCTAGCATACCTACTGTAACGTACGACGAATACCCTGAAGCTACCCCCGAAGAAATGGCTAAAATCCTAAGCGAGAGCCAGAAACTCACTAATACTTCCGGCAAAGTCTTTGAATACACTGCGGATGGAGACCTAATTACCCGAGAAAGAAACGCGGATGAAACTAATCTACCCGACGGGGAAGACATTATTTGGGTAAGGAATAATCATGACTAAAGGGATAATAGGATACACAGAGGAAAACGAAGATGAATTTGGAGAAAGTTGGCTAGACCCGGAACTCCCGAAAGGATATATTTCACCGTCTCAATTTAATACCTATCTTCGCTGCTCAAAACAATACGAGTATGCGTACATTCAACAATTGAAAAAACCCCCTGGAATCGCCCAAATACGAGGGTCAGCAGTACATAAAGGTGTTGAAGTTACACATCTTCATACTATCGCGCACGGGACACCCGCATCCGCAGAAGAAGGCGCTGCAGTAGTGTCCGATAAATTCGACGCACAAGCACCGGAAATTGAAAATTGGGAAAAAGAAAGTCAAGGTGAAGCTAAAGATAAAGCCATCAGAATGTTTAAAGTTTATTACCGGGATGCTGTTCCGTATATCCGGCCTGTTCGAGTTGAACACACATTTCACTGGTCCCTCGATTTATGTGGAGTGCCCGTTTTAGGAATTATTGATTTAGTCGATTCGATTGAGGACCCCGCTATGAGCCTGGAAAATGACCCAGAAAATCCTCAACAGGTTGAAGTAGTAAGTGACCTAAAAACGGTAAAAAGTCTTTGGCCAAAATCACGTGTCCATAATAACGCTCAATTAACTTTTTATTCTATTGCAGAAGATACTAATAGAGTTAGAATTGACTTTCTGGCGGCAAAAAAGAAGGGGACAGAATATAAACCTGTCCCTAGTCTCAGGAGTAGACAGGACAAACAAATTCTTTTAGAAGATGTTGCAACCATGGCCCGGAATGTAAAAAAGGGAATTTTTTATCGCTGCTCAGCCGAGGGGTGGAACTGTTCTCCAGAATTCTGTGGTTATTATCAGCGTTGTAGAGGAAAGAGGTAAAAATAAAAAATGGATGTTTTCAGTGATCCAACAAAAGAAAAACACTTCTGGTCGATGATTGACAGTGAGTCTCCTGCCGCAAAAGAAACATTCACGAAGTTGTGGAAGAAAATAGAAACTACTACGCTAGAAAAGGACGATGCTTGCGCTTGTTTGGATGCTCTTTTTATCGACTCTCACGCACGCATTCTTCAAGCTCTAGGTAAATCGGCAAAAAGTCTTTACCCCACCACGAAACGCAGTCTTAACCGACTTCAAGAGGTAGAACATATGTGGTGGGTAGACCATTTTACTGCCGGTATTTCACATACATCTACTTTAAATTGGTTCGGGGCAACCTCCGAAGGCCGAGCCTCGACACATTTCATCATCGGCTATCACACAGACCCTTTTTACATTATCCCTCTCAGACACAAAGCTTGGCATACCCCTCGCCGAAATGCAGATAGCTGGAGTGTGGAGATGGTAAATGCAGGACCGGTCCAAAGTACGGGGAGTCGCCAAAGTGATTGGGCTATGTGGAATGATCGAATACTCCCTATAAAATTGGTAAAAGAACTACCTCCCCAACCAGTGTCGCCTCCTTATAAGGGAGCGCATTATTTTCAACCGTTCACGGCTGACCAAGTAATCGCAAATATGAAACTAAAGCGCCTTATTCGCTGGGCTACAGAAGATAAACTTCTCTCCGAAGCGCGTATGTCTCAACATTCTCAGTGGCAAGAAGGTAAATTCGACATGGGTCCCCTCTGGCCTTTCGACGAGATTAACACAGCTGTGTTCGAGAACTACCCCTTAGAGGAGCTGGCCTCATATCAGCAAGCCATCGAAGCTGTCTACCTTCCGTCTAACGATAATGTCTGTGATGCCATATTCGACGACAGTGATACTTGTCCCAATAATCCTGAATATGGGGTCGACGCTAATCCGGACAAAGAATCCGACCCAAAAACAGTGATCTCAACGAAAGACATACAGCTACTCCTATCCAACCGAGGCCACATCATCCAAATTGATGGAATCTATGGACCGGAAACAAAGAAAGCGGTGAAAAATTTTCAACGACGTTTTAACAACACTAATCCTTCCGAGCTACTTATTGTAGACGGTATTGCTGGACCACGAACCCTAGAAAAACTAACGAGGTAAAAACAACAATGGAAATGCAACTCAAAATTACAAAACAATGTGGCCGTTGTGGAAAAGTAGAAGAGTATATTGGGGACCTTGAGGATGCCCAAATGCGCAACGACCAAGTTCAAACACGAAAAAACACAGCTAAACATCTGGACGGAGTAGTGCAAGAGCTGGCACGCATCGATGAGCCGCCCCCGATTGTGGTCATGCTCCTTGACCCTGAAACCAGAACGTACGTATACAAAACTCTCTATGACCTCTGTGATAAAAAGAACACAAAGGAAGGACAGCGTCGAGGCTGTGCCGCACGAGTGGCTGATTTGGTCGCGGACATCTTCAACACTAAAAAGGAAACCGTGAAGCCAAAAAAACGAAAGTCTTCCGAAGTCGACAAGAATCAAACCTCATTGCCGCTGGATCCTGAAGTGGCCATCTGATGGATAAATATGGCGTGGAAGAGTCCACCGATGAATTACGCAAGAGTGCGGCCGACGGTGTTATACGTTGCCCCATTTGCGGAAAAGAGGTTCTGGATGCCGAAAGCCCAACACCGCGCTGCCCGGAACACGGGAGCGCCCCGTTCGAAACGAATTCGCGGGACTGATCGGGAAGTCGTACAGAAGGTTAGGGCGTTATACCAGGTCGTGTATAACAGCGAAGCTAGCCTTATACCCCTTGCGGTGGAGCTCTTTCATGCCCTCGGTTCTATTTTAGAAGGAACTCCTATGCGACATATTGATTTACGCTTGGTCGACAAGGATTCCATTTTACGAGAACTCAAAGAACAAGGAGAGCGCGTATGAGTGAGGAGAACCAAAACGGATTACCCGAGACGTTAAGTCGAAAAGAAGTAAATGAGGCTGCACTGGATAGTCTCATATCAGACATCGATGAAATCATCCCGGCGGTTGATCTCCCGAAGGACAACCCTAAAATGAATGTTGTAAAACCAGGAAAACCTGTAACCGACCAAAAAACCCCGATAAAAATGAAATTAAAAGACTTGTCACTGGCTGAGTCTTGGAATCGAGATACGCTTCGAGATGTCGATAAATTGGCCCAAGCTCTTCTCGCAGAAGGGCAGCTCGTTCCGCTTTTAGTTCATCAACAAAAAGACGGGAAAATGGAGGTCATTGACGGGCGTCGGCGCTATGCGGCTATGAAAGAAGCAGGTATCACTGACGCCCTCGTCACTGTCGTCAATTGTCCAGACGATGGTACCTTCGAACGAATAAGCGCCGCCGCCAACCTAGCGCGTGCTGAACACACGACCATGGAGCTTTGCCACATCTTTACCCGCCTCCGAGATCGCGGAAATAAAATAAAAACAATAGCTCAGACGATGGGTTTCTCCGAGGCTAAAATCGGGCAGTATATGAAATTGGAAGTACTACCCGAAGACGTAAAGAAACTTCTTGATTCGGGAAAGTTAGATTTTACCGCAGCCCAAGCTCTTACTCGTCTTGACTACGACGACTCCCGAGACCTGAAGTATTTCGACCGTATCATGTTGCAGCTACAAACTGGAGTACTCACGGCTACTACGATTATTGCTGCTATCGAAAAATACACCTCACGCCGTGCCGCAGCCGACAAAGCTGCTGGTAAAGTAGCTAAGAAGAAACGCGGACGGAAGTTTGGCCAAAAGACCGAAAATTACGATTACTTAGACACAACATACCTCAAACAAGTCAAGCCCATTACCGTCGCTAAAAGATTCGGAGAGATCTTAATGGCGTTACAAGATGAGCGAAACAACGCCCGCACCGCAGTAAAGAAAGCTTTTATTGATGGAAAAATGCTCCAGGCTAAACAAATCGCTGGATTAGAGCCCTTCGATGATTAGTATAATTCAGTCAAATCTTTGATTGAATAAGACCTCTGCAATTTTGTTTTTAACTTTATTAAAATGACATCCCGTATCTGGCGTACTCTTTCCGATGTAATTCCAGCAGCTGACGCTATTTGCATTAACGTCTTTTCTTCGGTCCTCCGAGTTTCTTCCGCAACATCATAGTGCTGAAGAATAATAAATTTATCTCGAGGCCGTAAATCAAGACTATCTACAATTTTTCGAAGTAGGGCCGCACTATCGGCGTCAATTACAGAATCTTCTATTTCTTTTTCACGAATGCCTAAAGCATGAGAAGGAGTACTTTCTAGCGGTATAAGGGAGTGGTAGGCAAGGTCTTTTTCAACAAGAGTTTCAAAACTATCGTACTCGGGCATCGATTTCTTATTACGCTGACGGTGAAGAGGTATGTGTACTAAACTCGTCTTGTGTAATTCATCCAGCATTTCTTTTCTAATCCACCAAGCCGCATATGTAAGAAATCGAGTTCCATGTTTAAAATCGTATTTATCTATTGCCAAGACTAACCCCACGTTTCCGGCCGAGATTAAACGCTGAATAGACTGGGGCGTCTTGGCGAATTTTTTCGCAATCTTCACAACGAAACGTAAATTAGCTTGTAAAAGTTTTTCACGCGCAACCAAGTCTCTCTCAGAGCCGCAATGAGGACAATAAATAGGAGGATGAAATGGGTTGAAACGGGCAGTACAATTTGTGCAAATTACAGGACGCCCTTTTTGAACACGTTCTGTAACGGGGTGACGACAAGTGGGACATAATATTTGCTTTACTAAATTAGGAATACGTTTCTCGCATTTAGGACACGTCTTATACCGCGTAAGATATGCGCGTTCTTCCGTTGCGGTAATTATTCCATGCCTTCCAACGTCATTATAGTAGGCTTGAAATGTCCTATCACTGTAACTATCACTCATCTTATTCACCTCCCAATAATTACTTATTAGAACACATGAAGCTTGCATCAGACAACACTCGGATGGTAGTATTCTTCACAAGGAAGAATCAAACAAAAGAAAGCGTAGAAGAAAGGTAATTTACACAAATGAACCAAGACCAAAAAGTAGAAACACCAACAGAAGAAACAGCTATTGTAGCCGCAAAACCAGATGCAATTGCTCCCGTATCTTTCGATTCATTACTCGAAAGATACAAAGAAGTCCCTACATTTATTAAAACGTATGGACAACGAATCCTGGGCGCTGAACGTGATTACAAAGACCCAGACGAAATCCTAGATATGATTGACACTTTGTCCGATGACCTCCCCCAAAAAGAGGCCTTATATGATGTGTTGAAAAGACTACAGCCAGAGAAAAAAGGCATCATTTCAGACCGAGCGCAATCCTTTCATACGGACCTCCGTATATTCCAAGGTATCGGAAATGACCCCAATATCCCTCAAGGTCTCCCTCCAGGGAATATGTATCTCAGCTCAGGAGAAAAAGTTGGGGCAGAGTTCATTGGAACACCCATCGCTCTTTGGGCGGGGCAGGAGCTTGTCGAAAAAACAGACGGCGGAGCTACGTCCACGACTCTCTGTTATTCAAATGACCGTAAATTTGGTAACTACTATGGGGAATGCGCTGCATGCCAATACTTCCCCGTTTGGCGTCCCAACGCCCCTAAAACTCCTCTTTACTGCCAAAAGTTTGTTCACGCTTTTTTGCTAGCAAAAAGTGGAAAAGAAATTGTCTTAATTCGTTTTAACCGGTCATCAAGTAGTGCTGGACATCAGCTTCTTAAATTTGCAAGCCGGACTTCACAACCTTGGTCCAGGTGGTATTCGATAAAAACTGTTGTCAAAGTTCACCCCAAAAAGCCAACGCAACGTTGGTACGTCTATGAGGCTACAGTATCCTCTGAAGAAGACCGGAATGTTTCCAAAGAATTATTTCCAATTTGTGACGCGCTTTGTACCGCTGCTAGCCGGGACTACGTGTTACCTATAATCGGGCGCTGTTATGCCGACGCCATAAATGACGCGGCTACTGGCGGTTCAAGCGCCGCAGACATTGAAGTTGTTACCCCAGAAACTGACACAGGCTTCGGGTACGGCGAACTTAATTCAGATCTTGCAGAAGACGCTTAATTAATAGTCCAAGTTCGGGCCACAAGAGCGTAAGTACCCCCAAGGAAAACTGCGCTCTTGTGGTCTTTTTTTCCCGGAAGGAATTATGCCATGCCTGTCGAAATAACACCTTTTGTTAAAAAATACACCCCTTGGTCCGCAAGCAAGTCTGACATTGCAGAACAATGTCCCCTCAAATTCAAACACACGTATGTGCATAAGACCCAAAAAGGAAGGCCTAAAACAGAAGCTCTAGTAGGGATTGCCTTACACAGAATACTCGAGCTAAGCCTAGCAGGAAAACCTCTTGAAGACGCCCGGAAGCAAACAGTCTCAGACCCTAAAGCTCGACTTCTTACTGTTGAGCGTGAACAAGTAGACGCCGGTATACCAGCCGTATCGACCTTTCTCCGACGGACTACTGCTTTCATAGAAAAAATGGGCGGAGCAGACCTTCTTATTGAAGGGAGACTTGCGTCTTCATTCGCAGGAAAAACACTAAAATTCTTCGATAATAAGGGTTTCTTCCGTGGTGTACTCGACCTAGGCATCCTATTTAAAAACAGACCTCATATGATGGTCATCGACCATAAAACAGGTAAAAACCGAGGAATTAATTATTACAACTGGCAATTCCTAACTTACACCCTTCTTGCAAAAGTAAATTACCCGCATATCACTCATGTGGTACCGGCTATTCATTGGGTGCAAGATACAATCACCGAAATAGGTAACCCCATTAAAGTTCCAAGCGTTCCTGACCTGCTAGATAAGGTGGTGGAGCACCTAAATCAAGCAACAGGAAACGCGGCTATCAATCTAGACGTTGGACAACCGAGCAAACTATGTGGATGGTGTGATTACCAAATACTCTGTCCACTCAGTCCCCAAGTGATAGGAGCAGCCGAAAATGAGTGCGAAAGCGACAAAGGCAGCAAATACTGCTAAACTCTCCCGCGCACAATTAAAGAAAGTCTGGGATGCTATGGCATCCAGTGATTGGCTGAACCTACCAAATATGGGTTCTTTAGCCGCCCGGACATATAAACAAAACGACCTCGTGTGTTTGTGCCCCCATCCAGACCACCCCGACACAACCCCCTCGTTTCACATCTATACTCGGCAACACCATGGACATTGCTTTGGATGTGGATATAACCCTACAGACCCGATTGAACTTGTTGCCAACATTACGCAGAACTCATACTTAGATTCCTTAAATTACATCTCCAGCGTTATCCCCGGAGCTTCTACCTTAAAAATTGGAGCTAACCTAGCTCTATTAGGTCAGCAACAATTAATACAAGAAGCTAAAAATTTATTTATGTATGTCTGTCACGAGCAATTAGTCTTAGCAGCACAGACCTATAAAAGTGGGCTTACTCACCGAAGCACAGTTAGTAATTTCGATACCCTTCGGGACGATGACTTGGCCAATTGCAGCTTAGAACAATTACCTACTGAACCAGATTACCCTGGAGAAAACGAAAACGATACTGAATCGACTTCCATCGTTGTAGCAAAAGCGCTTCCTAGTAATGTTATCCCTATCACAGGATTTGAAACAGATGGAATAGGACTTAAAGATTTTGACTATGCTATGGCTACAATAAGATGGCTTGTAGAAGTTAGAAAAATACCCCTAGACCTTTTGCCGCAGTTACCAATTGGAATTATGCCACCTCTTTCGGCTATACTAATATTAGCCCGGCAATACCCCATAAAAAATCAAATGTCTAAAATGGGGAATGTAGAATACGAAATCGTAGAACTCCTACAATCCTTACAGAACTTCCTCTCCGCAGACCAAAATAAAGGTGCCGTCGCTATCGGAACAGGCTCCGTGGTTTTCCCTCTATGTACTACCGATTCGCATATAACCTCTTTCAGAATTCGACAACCTAACGAACCTGGAGAATCCAAAAGAATTAATTTATTCCAAGATAACTTCGAACCTGGAGCGGGGTTTTTCGGAGTCAATTTTCAACCGTATAAACAATACCACCGGACAGCATCCCCGGGGAATTTGAAATCTTACATTGTCGTGGAGGGGGAATTCGACGCCCTCCAACCAATGATCCGGGTATTACAAACAGATAAGGTAGAGTGTCCTGTAATCAGTGCTGGTGGAAATAGCTCGTTAGCCTTGTTCGATGACTTCATCGAAGCTAACGACGTACACAATATGTTATTGATGGGGGACTCCCCCACTAAAGCTGCTAACGATACCGGGTCTACAATTATTTCACAGTGGACTCGACACATCTCCAAAGCAAATATATCAATTTTCTCTGGTGAATCCTGGGAGAAACTAACTCCGGCTAACGACCTAGACCATGCCTATACGGAATCCGGATTATCCTCAGAAACTATCGAAACTGCACTATATGGTGTTAGAAATTATATCCCTGCCTGGCGCTGGGCATTCGACCGAGCGCAACCTACCCTGGAAACCTACCACGAAGACAACGTGGCTGCCCTTATCGCTAGTGCCGCCTCTTTTGGACAGGGACTAAACAACCGGTCTGACATCGACGCCTACGTGCTCTACGTACACGACATGTACCCTATCGTTAAACCTGGACCCCTGAAAAGAGCACTAACCTCCCAGGGTGACGGAGAAACCGGTTTCATATCTCGAATTGCAGATACCATTATTGACCATTACGACGTCATAGGTGTCAAAAATAGTGACCGCGGTGGAAAAGACCTTCTTCTTTATCACCGCGAAGACTGTAGATTCACAACCTTAAAACTCGACAGCGAACAAAGTATCGTTCAAGAAATTGCTCAACTTGCGGGAACTCTACATACATTCATCGTCGATAGCGTTGGATTTCCTGATTTTTTAATTGGCGAGGATACTACCGCATCAAAGCTAGTCTCAATCCTTCAGTCCCAAGATAGAAAACTTCGATATTACGTAAAAGAAGCAGTGCTCACATTGGCATCCGGAGCACCGGACATGGACGGCCTACGAAAACTAAGAAATGGATATCACTACTTAACTGACCGGGAGATGCTTGTTCACGGAGCGAAATCGTATGAGTTTAACCGCAACGAAGACAGTTTACTCTTTAAAGAAGGTAAAACTGCGCGAATTGACAACTACCTTATTGATGTTTATGGCGAAGACTCCTACCAAAGAGAATGCTGGTATACCCCCGAGCCTGTGACACCACAACTACTTCTCGACTCTCAAAATTACGATATGCTCGATGTTTATAACGAATTAATACGATACTTTGACACGGGGTTCTCCTTCGACAACCAATTATCTACTTGTAAACTCCTAGCTGGTCTAATATTAACCTTCCCAATTATGTCCAGTTTCGACCGGCAAATTGTCACACATTTCACGGGAGATACAGGGTCTGGAAAATCAACACTTATATCCGTATTTAGCCAAGTAGATAAAGACTCAAGTAACATGTCTATTCAACTTCTATACGCCTCTCGGTACTTCCTTAAAATTACAGCTTCAGCCTTCACGCGTTTAGCTTCGCATAGTACAGTATTACATTGTATCGACGAGCTGGAATTTGATTCTTCTACCCAACGAAAACACAGTGAAGGCGTTATGGAATCCTTACGAGGTATTACATCTGGGGGTGGAAGCCGTACCGTCTCTAAAATGGATGGGGAAGGAACAACTACCCATAAGTATAACGTCCCAGTTGTTTTCGCCAGTATTACAGGAACCGAAAAACCCCAAGACTTAAATCGATTAATTACGGTAAACATGAAAAAAATAGACGGGAGAGAGGATCCAAATTCAGCCATATACCGTACGTATGGCGAAAGAGAGTTTACGAAATTACGGAGGGCTATCAATTTCGGTATGTACAAGTATATCCCCACTATTCGTAAGACGTATGACTCACTCCGACATAGCTACGCCGCGATTAATGCCACCCTCCCTATCAAAGTTGAATTTCGTTATATGTCGGCTTTTTTCCCAATATTCGCAGTCATGGATGCTATCGGAGTAGACTACAAATCATTCTTTCAAGATTATATCGCTAGCAACGAAATTCTTATAAAGAGGAACACCGGCGTTAGTGAATCTGAAAGTTTCATGTCCAAAATCTTTCATTGTAAAACAATAAAACTAGGGGAGTCAAAAGACGATACCCATTTGCACACGTTAGCCACCGTCCTCGTAAATAAACTCTGGCTCCGTCAACTCAACGACGCGGAAGTTGGAGTATTCTATGACGAGAAAGATAAACTCCTGCTTTTCAATCTAGAACAAGTTATTAATACCTTAATGCCCTTTCAAGTCAGATTAAAATCCGGTATCACAGCTATGGGTTTACGTAACCTTCTAGAACGACATAAAGCCGCACTGACACCCTCTGAAATATTAAACTCGGGAGTCATCAATAGAGCTTCTGTTAATATGGGGGTTGGCTTACGCCTACACGACGTTGCGGTATTTCATCTCCAATATTGGCTAGAAGAGTATGCAGAAACAACTGGTCCAGTACATACCCCTAATAAACACCCTGCAACAAAAACTCCATCAACATCCATACAAACTACTACAGCCGAAACAAAAGACAAAGAAAAAGAAGAGGTACCTAAAATTGTTACCGCAACCAGCGAATGGCTCTAGCGATTGTTATATCTGCCGTATTTCAAATGCCTGGAGTCACGAACACTGCCCTGAATGTCCTAGCTACCAAACCAATCATTATACAATTAGTAAAGGAGGCGAGATCGGCAACACTGACTTCTTCTGCGTAGCAGAATCTCCTCACTTAAGTAGCCTTGTACATAAAGAAAATCATTCCGGTTGGGTATTTGACATCGAAAGAACCATAGTTTCATTCTTCGATATCGCGGAAAAAAAATACAACCAATCCGTAGGTCGATTTACTTATGCAGTAAAATGCCAAGTCGAAAAACCTAACGCAAAAGAAATAAAGGCCTGTGCCCCCAACCTCGTAGACGAAATACTCCAGTACAGTAATCCAAAAAACCCTATTTGTATTTTCGTTATGGGAGCTACAGGTCTAAGGTCCCTCGGTATCAAATTCGGAAAATATACCGATGTTATTAGTAAAACAATAGAAACTAAAATAGGCGGAAGAAAAGCTTACGTATTCGTCTCTATGTCTAAACGTCAACTCTCAGCCAAAGCAGGTTATTCACAAGTACTTATAAGACAAATAGAAATTTTCTTAGAAATGGTGCAAAAGAACCAGGAAGGTAAACTCGAAGAAAGGCATAAGATCCTTTCTCGTCTATCCAAAAATTACCGTTACCCAAAGACGATACAAGAGCTTGCTCTGTTAACTGAAGAAATTCTAAATTACGCAGTACCGGGAGAAACTGCAGCATCCTCCCCATTATCAATAGACACCGAAACTAATACCCTATATCCACACCGAGAAAAGTTAAAAATATTAATGGTATCGCTAGGTTGGGATGTGGGGAAAGCCGCGGCAATACAACTCGAACACCCTGAATCCGATATTAAATTAGAAGACGCTCGTCCCTACCTCGAGAAGCTTTTTCAATGTAATAAACCTAAAATCTTCGCTAATGCTAAATACGATATCAAAGTAGTACAACGTAAAGACTTTAAAATTAACCGTTTATCTTGGGACGTCATCCTCGGAGAACATCTAATCGAAGAAGACAAAAAAGGCTTCTACGGTTTAAAGCATCTCGCCCGATTGCGCCTACCGGAGTTTGCATCATACGAAGATGAACTAAAAGAAATCTATGCAGGACGTGTAGACCGAGAAAACCTTGAATTACCAGACATCAAGCAGGAAACAATCGAAGAACAACTACTGAAAAAACCCAAAGCAACTCGGAAAAAGAAAATAAAAATTGAAGAAGAAGAAGAAGGACCCAAAAAATCACGTTTGGAAAAGAAACTAGAGGCGGATGATGGGTATGCATTAATACCCCTACGGGACCTCTTAGTATATGCCGCTTTCGACGCCGATGTTACATTCAGAAGCGCTATGCAACAACGAAAAGAACTAACCGATGAGTGTAACGCACTAAATCACGAAAGACTCGCACATAAAAGAGCCCCTACCCTGCGTGCCCGGAAGGTAGGAGAAACACTTTGTAATATACCTAACCCACCTCTTTTCAACATGAAAAATAGAATTCTCCCTACCACCCGCGTCCTCGCCAAAATGGAATTGACGGGAATACCGGTAAATCGAGAATATGTCATGAGATTAAAGAAGGAAATGGATAGCTATATTGCAAGCTCGGAATCAATATTCCAGGATATGTTGCCTGTAGGACATACCAATTTCAACCCCGCGAGTACTCAGCACGTCGCCAACGTACTCTTTTCTACGGGATATTTAGACCCGGAAACACAACAAGTCACTTGCTACGCAGGGAAAATAGAGCCTGAAAGAACTGAGAAAGGCGCCATATCAACCGGCGCTAAGTTCTTAAAGTTATTGACGTTGACTCATAAGTGCAAATTCAGCGAAGCTGTTTTAGAGTTCCGTGCAATCAGTAAAGCCAGAACAACTTTCATCGAGAATATCGAAGTCTTAAGTCGCGAAGACGGAAGACTGCATACCAACTTCCATCAACATTCTACTGCAACGGCTAGACTTTCATCCTCAGAAGAAAATATGCAAAACATCCCCTCCAAGATGGGACGACCGCCTTTTCAATACAACATCAAACGGATCTTTGTCCCATCTCAAGAAGATTTCGTAATTGTTAATTGTGACGCCAAAGCCGCGGAAGTTCGTATCTACGCCGCGTATAGTAAAGACAAAGCGCTCATAGCCGCTCTGAATGACGGGATGGACCCGCACAGCTTCTTCTCATCTACCGTATACTGCCCCGAAAACATTCTACGGGGTATCCCTAGAGCACAACACAAGTCCGTACTTGCTACCGTAGGCATCGATGAAAACCATGCGTGGAATTATGAAGATTTTGAAGCTCGAGATTCCTTAAAAATAACAAATAAAGATTATGGAACGCAGCTAAATACTCTACGTAAAAACATGAAGCGTGTTGTGTTCGGAATTATTTATGGTGCCGCTCAGACGAAAATTGCAGGAATTGTTGGGATACCTGAAGAACAAGCTGCAGCTATTATTCGCACACTATTTCGCATGTTCCCCTCTCTTGTAGATTACATCAATACTACTAAAGAACAAGTCCGCCGTCTTGGCCTCGTAGAAACCTTCTTGGGTAGACGAAGGCATCTTAGCCTACAAAACCTACCAAACCACCTAAGAAGCAGAGCCGAGCGTCAAGCAGTCAATTTCAGAATTCAAAGTACAAGTGCTGAACTTGTACTGGAAGTACTCGGTGAAACTGAACCTGTTATATACCATGACTTTGATGGAAACATGCTAAACACCGTACATGACTCATTAGTGTTCGAACTGCACCAGAAGTACGTCAATCAAATGCCTGACTTCATACAGGATTATGGATTAAAACAAATAGCAAAAAAGTATCCTTGGCTCCCCGTACCGTTTGCCTGGGATACCAGTGTGGGTCCAACCTACGGAGATTTAATGTCTGTTGAGACATATCTCTCAAATAACCCTACCCCAAAAGACGAAGAAGACGATTATATCGATTTAGAAATACGCAATGAACTCTCGGAAGAAGCAATTTCAGGCACCCGGCGGCAAGCTAGTTAATTCATTCCTGCCAAAATTTAAGGTCATTCGTTATAATCTTCGCGGCTATCCAACCAAATAAACCCGCGTGGAGACAGTCATCTGGTCGCTGAGGTGAGTGTCTCCACACTTTTCTTCCTAGCATAGTTACATCTTCGTACTCGTTCAGAATATCTGCCATAGCCGTAGCCATCTCTGCAGCGGGGCCAAACTGCACCTGTTTCTTTTTCAAAAGCATCACGTAGTTATCAATAACCGTCGTACGGTCCAGAAGATACCTATCTTGCCCGTTCCAATGCATTGCCTTTGAGGATGCACCATACTGAACTTGTGTAACCCTGTTCGGGCCTAGAGCATTACGTATGATATCATTAGGAACACTACCTTCCCCCGCATCACCGACTACATATGACACCCTGTACAGATTACACACACGTACAATCTCTTCTACTGAATTCACTGGATTCTCACTTGGGTAAATACGGTAATACATACAACGCAATAACTTATCAAAATTTCTAACTCCCCATACCCAAAGAACCGTCCGTGATACACCTCGCGTCCCACCTCCAGACCAATCCACTCCCGCAACGACTATGGACATGCCTTCCATATTTTCTGTAGTCGGGGACATAGCCAAGCTTGGTCCCGAACACAACTCCTCAAGCTCTTCCTTCGAAATCATGCGCGTACCGATTGAATCCGACACGCCCAAAACTTCATTCTTAAATTTAGTGGGAGGTAGATTTTCGTGTTTATAAAGAACATCCTTCCACTGTTTTTCCGCAAATAATACGAGCTCTTGGTTATACCCCGCCCTCTCTACCGCTACGGGGCTACAATCAGGCATCGAAGGCTGACAAATATGAAAACCCTTTATACGGTCGTCCTCGTCAATTAGGGAATTAGTAGATAATGGATCCGCAGTATCAATCCATTGACCTGCAAAGGTATTAAGGTAACCCCCACACTTAATACAAATCATTCCCCTTAGACCTAGACATTTTTCGGAGTCCGCAAACTGATGAGACCCGCAACTTTCACACTTTATCACCCACTCCGTTTGAGTACTTTGCTCCCATAAGTACTGGATAGTATTCTCCATTGTCTTAGGGGTACCCGCATAAGTCTCATACGCATATTTAGACCTAGTTAGACATTCATTGCCGATCACGATTACTGGGTCATAAAGGAGGTCTTGTACCTCATCGTATACATTCCGGTCTGTAGAAAGCCCTCGAAGCCGGTCAGCATCATCCAACGCATAAGCAAAAGCCATCTCTGAGCCATTCGTAAATTGCTTGTGAAGAACACGATCAGAAAGTTCTGGGCTCAAAAACTTACGGTTAATAATCGGGGAATAACGCATGACCTTTGTAACGCGAGAATTAGAAAATCTCATCGTCTGCTCCTTCGACGGCGTTACAAACAAAACAGAAAAATGTGGTATAAGAGAGCACTCAGCGATACCAAAATTCGCTAAGGTCGTAGACTTAGCAACCTGACGGCTTGTCTTCAATAGGGTACGGCGCCAGCGACCATCATAAAAAGCTCGATGCGCAGGCCACATATCCAAACGAAAAGGCTTCCCGTTTAAGTGCAACCAGGCTTCACAAACATCTGAAAACGTGGCAGAAATAGACCTCATACAATAAAAGGATAACAGAAAATGAGCGAAAACGATAACAAATCTACCGACATGTCATACGCAGAACTCTACAACATTCCACAAATGACAATAGGACAAATAAAAGACGAACTAGAACTAAGCTTCAAACAACGTCTTTTTCGAGGCGTATACTGTATCGTAGGCGAAGCGGGGCTTGGAAAGTCTCAAGCTGTACACCAAGCAGCTCGATCTTTGGGAGCTAGGGTTTGTGACATTAGAACCGCTCAATTTGGACTATTAGGTACCGGTGTCCCCTCAGTAAAAGATACCGACGAAAACTTCTTCACAATTAAAGTCCCTAAAATTTTCCCTCAAGCAGGTGAAAAAAGTATCGTTCTTTTTGATGAAATCAACCAAGGTCTGCAGCATGCTATTGCGATGTTCTTTAGCGTGATCGAAGACCGGCAAATTTATGACTACAAGCTACCCGATGACTGCCTTGTTGTAGCCTGTATGAACCCTTCAACCGCTTCTTACTCTGTTAATCAGATTGAAAATAATGCTGCCCTACGCCGAAGACTAAAATTTGTTTACGCGATACATTCTCCAGAAGAATGGCTATCACACGCTCGTACGCGAGAATTTCACTACAGTGACCGAAAATCTCCAGTAGTTCAAACAAAACAAGTACAAGAACTCTACAAAACCAACCTAGAAAAAGCAGAACAACTTAACCTGGGTATGGCATGTCATGACCACGTACGCGCATTTATCAGTACAGCTCGTACCATGCTCTACGACGAAAAAACTAAAAACGCCAACAAACCCTTTGCTTGTCCCGCTTCGTGGCAAACAATTTCTCTTGAATGCTACGCGATGGAAGCCGCCGGGATTAACCTAACTGGAAGCCGTGCGGAAAATCGATTCGGCGCAACCTTAAATATGACAACGGCGACTCAATTTTGTTCTTTCATCGAAGATAACCAAATAATCCTTTCCCCTATAGAATTCCTCACCAATACGGATAATTTTATGAAGAAATTCGCCCTAGTAGAGGAATCCGGAAAGCAACCGCGTCTTATTGAATTTATTTATAATTTCTTAAACTACATCTTCGAAACCGAATACGATACTGAGAAGGTATATACCGCTATCTCACGGTTATTTGATGATACCGCGGCTGAATACACGTCTCTGCTTACTGATAATATCGCACCCACCGCAAAAAGCTTCAACAAAGAGGCCTATCGAGTTAAAGTGCTGAACTCACTAGTCGACGCGGACAAAGACCCGGATCGGCCTAACAAATTCCGCCAATATATGAACCATATTGGGAAAGCGCACGACGACGTACAGAAAGCACTACAAAAAAGTAAATAACGGATTACTTATTGCGTAGAGAAGATATATCTTCCGCAATCTGATCAGCACCCTGTTTAATGTAAAGATAGCAAGCCGATAACTGGGAAAGTTGGACACCAAGTTCGTTCTCAAAAAATTCTGTATGATCGAGTGCCGACTTGTCCAACTTATCCCAGCTATCCGCTACCTCTTTCTTTAAAGAAAATGCGGTAGAACCCTTTGGAAAAAGAGTCTCTAAATTATCATCAACAATCTCATGCAGAGGCTCTGGTGGATACACATACCCTTCTCGAAAAAGACACACTGCCATATACTGCTGAACATCCTCGTCAAAATCGGGGATCACGGTCTTATCATTATCCAACCCACGAATAACCCCCGCCTCGTACACCGCCCAGGCCATATGTGCCGCATGACATTCCTGCAGAGATTCGGGATCAAAGAGTTCTCCATTTAAAGCCTGTGTCGTACGTTGAAATACAAGATTATCCCAATAGAAAGCGGGGTGCACAATCAAAGCGATCGCCGCTTGCAACTTATTGCGCTCTTCCGCATCTAGATTAACCCCGTCTTTACTGAAGGTTAACCACATTGTCTCTGGTTCCCACTTTAAGAGGTCTTCACCGTACATTGTACGCGCAGCTAAATATAAACCAGCAGCTGTATTCGAACGCGGATCTTTCAATATCCGTAAGGCGTCATGTTGTGTTGTTTCTGACGCTACTTTTGACAGCATTCCCGCATTCAATTCCGGAACAAGCTGCCAAAAAGCTTTCAGTCCTTCATGTAACTCAGTAGTCATTTTATTTTTATCTGGCGTAAGCCGAGAGCTGCGTAACCAACGTCGCCTTCATATCCGCGGGAAGAGTCTGTAAAACCTGCTCGAGTAAAGAAGGGTTTATCTCTCCGCCAGGCGCAAATTCCGCTACAAAATCAGGGCCTAAAGCATCCTCCCAAAAAGTGAGAGGTAATGAAGCTAGCATATTTTTATCAAAGTACATGCCATTTATTGCAAGTTGTTGCGCGGCAATCTTGTCCGTATTCCAAACAGTTAAAATTGGATTCGGGATGCTCTTACCAACGAACGGCTCAAGCCCCGCTAGTCGGTCTAGCTCCGCAATCGACTGAGCCAGCTTAACTTGGTCATCCCGTAATGCAATGTGTTGCCCTAGATTTCGATATGTCTTACCCATACTTTCAAAAACAACAGCGACCTTATCACTACCGATACCGTGAGCAGCAGCTGCACGCGCATCCAACCAATCCGCTAGAATATCCGTATTCGTCAACGTGTTTCCCGCAAACTTATGTAACTCAGGCTGTACAGAAACCCCGTAGACCTCTGCGGCCTTGGCTAGGTTAAGGTAGGCCTCCGCTCGCTGTTCCTCCGTCAGAATGTATGCTCTCTTTTCCAGGGCCTCATACGCATACGAAACATCCTCCGCAGATGCCACACGAAAACGCTTGCTCTCCGACAGAAGCCAGCACTCCTCAGACGCGGTCTTAACCTCTTCCTCTACAAAAATATCCTCCGGTATGGAATACGCTTCACAAGCAAATTTCAAGTTATCCTGTACATAATTAGGAAGACCATCCGCATGCCGCGCATACACAGTTGAAATCGCCGCGTGCTCTTTGGTATGGACAGGGAAAGCCCTCTTTTCCGGCCAAGCAAACGCGTCTCCCGGGAGATGATCAAATTCTTCAGGGGAAAGCTCTGCAGTCTTCGCAAATTCAGCCAACCTAGGGTACCGTGAAGACAATACACAAAGATTTGAAAATGCCGGGTCGTTTGTAATATTAATAAAATCCATCATTGGTCCTCTCAATCGTGCGAGTTACTCGTACACAGCAATTATAATCGAAAAGGAAACCAAATGACACCCCTAGACAAAAGACCAATACAAAATGCATTTTATTGGCTATGCAGTTATCGTGGAAATAATAACTTTTTCGGAAGAGTTCTCAACAGCTGTCGACGTGAATTTACCGACAACGGCCCTATCGCTGGTGTACGAGTAGACAATGAAGGCCGCTACGTACTCCAAGCAAACATTCCCGAATTCAATAAACAATCGGTACTCCTACGTATTTGCATTATGGTTCACGAAGCCGGGCACCTCGCTCTTCGGCATTATGAACGAATGTTGCGTATTGTAGGGGGCAAAATAAACCTTCACAAAGAAGACATGCTGCAAGAGATATGGAAACTTCTCAATATTGCAGGAGATTTAGCCGTAAATGACCTTGCTATTCGCCCTCTAGTTATTGAAATAAGCCAACAAGCTTTCGAAGAAATCTCAGCACACGCTCTATTTCCTGAAAAATATGACCTGCCTTGTAAACTAAGCCTCGAAGATTATTTCCTAAGGCTTATGAAAGATAAAACATTACGTGACAAAATCTTAAAAGATATTTCAGATTCAGAAATCGAAGTTAACTGCGAAATATTCGCTAATAGTCCGGGAGAAGGTTCAGAGGGCGAGGAATGTTCGAAAGGCGACTCCAACAATAACCAGGATACAATCATACGAATAAAAAATCTTTCTGGGGCAGAGCTCGAACGCTTGTCCAACAGTATCCAACGCAACACTGGAGGTATTATCAAAACAGCCGTCGAACAGACACAAAAATGCCAAGGAAAAATCCCTGGATGTATGCAAGCGGTTATAGAAGAACTATTCTCGGAACCAAAAGTACCTTGGCCAATAATCCTTCGGAATCAAATTAAAAGCGTTATAAGTAATAAAATAATATCCGCCATGACCATGCCGAACATCTCCCTCTTCCCCCTGATAGAAGAAGGCATTGAACCGTATCCTGGATACAACAACGATTTTACTTTCCGCATTACTTGCGCTACCGACACCAGCGGTTCTGTTTCCGACGAAGACTTCAAAATATTCATGGGTGAAATCGTGGCTATTATGCGGCAGTACCAAGGTATTGAATTACGTTATATTTTATTCGACCATGGAATCCAACTGGAAAAAGTATTTACACGGACATCAAATGATTGCGAAATAGCCGAAATATCAAAACAAATTCATACCCGGCACGGTTACGGAGGAACTGAATTTTGTGCTCCATTTAGACGTGTACTAGGAAGAGACACAGACCGGGATTGGGCCTCCGAAAAACCAAATACTACTCTTACCCCTACAGATTTACTGGTAATATTTACTGATGGTTACGCTCCGGTCTCAGACGCACAAGCTGGTCCTATGCCCTCCCTAAAACCTCCCTGCCACGTTATTTGGGTAATCTGTAAAAACGGAACAATCGACCGGGCTATGCAGGATACAGTAGTTCAACTGGAGGATTAATTATGGACCAAATATTAAAAATACGTCGTCCAGATACTCTGCATCCGTTTA
>Ga0307377_10002114_pt1 | contig 23829 bp, 23 predicted proteins | sample TR3MG_FD_202535 | JGI IMG/M metagenome (GOLD analysis project Ga0307377, IMG submission 202535) | Soil microbial communities from Risofladan, Vaasa, Finland - TR-3 | ecosystem: Environmental > Terrestrial > Soil > Coastal area > Acid sulfate soil | place: Finland: Risofladan, Vaasa | collected...
TACTCGTCCGAGATCTTCGGCGCGACCAATGCCACTGTGGAAGGTGCGGCTAAGTTGCAGGCACGGAATAACCAAGGCGGCGTGATGCAGGTATGGGATCTTTCGTCTGTTCAGCTTGCACCAAATGGTGACATGACGCTGGCCCTGGACGCGGTTCAGACGATCCCGCTTCTGGCTACGCTTCAGGAAAGATCAGGAACTTTCGGTACAGTGTACGCGAAGTGACGCTCGGTCCCGTAAAGGCTACGAGGTTATATGTCAGGAAAGATAGAAGAAGTAAAAATCGACGCAGAAGGTGTCCAGTCTGTAAAGCTGAAGAAGTGGTCCATGCTTAAGTGTGTATCATTTCTCGGTGAGATTGGGGGCATCTCTGACGAGCTTGGGGATAAGCTGAACGTCGGCGAGTCCATGAGCAACCAGCAGCTCTTGCAACTCATCGTCAGCTTGGGGGAAGGTGCGATTACCAAGGCCACCAAGATGATCCGAGAGTCAATCAAGGAGCCGCAGCTAACAGAAGCTCAAATCTTGGAGTGGGATCCGGACGATTTTCTTCGGGTCGGCACCAAGATCATTGAGATGAATTTCACAGATTCACTCATAAAAAACTTCGGCGGCCTCAAGTCGGCGGCTATGAAACATCTACCGAAGGGCATGCTCACTTCAAACCAGAAGACAGCAAGCCCAGCTCAGTAGACACGTTCTATAGATCGTTACTTGAGGCGGTAGCCTTTATGGTGACGGAGGGTCACTACGACCTGCATATCCTCATCGATTACGATGAGGGTTTGCCGCTGGACGAGTTTCTGATACTCCACACAGCGACCGTTCGTCTTCGTGCGGAGGCCCAACGGCAGATGGTGCACAACTTTACCATCGCCGTTGGATCTCTGTTCGATAAGAACATAATCCGGGACTTTAACGCATCGATGGACCGGATCGTGAACCAACTCTCCCCAGAGAAGACTAAGGAAGAGAAGGTACGCAAAACAATGGGCGAGCTGCAAAAGCTGAACGCAATTTTAGGGTAAAGTCATGGCTGGTGGTTCTTTCCAACTTGGGTCCATCATTGCTACGATCAAACTCGATAGCAAACAGTTCATCAAGCAGCTGGAATCCCTCAAGAAATCAGTTGCCAATATAGACATCAAGTGGAAGGGGACAGCTGGCTTCCACACGTCGGCCCAGAATATCATTGGCAAGCTGGGGCTGGTTAAGAACGCTGCGCAGGGCATCAGCGTAAGTGCCAAGGTCTTCTCCCAAGTGACTGGGAACAACCTTGTCAAGACGGCGAATGCTACCAATAGTGGGTTTCTGAAGCTGGCCAAGACGATGGGCAGCTTCGTCAACGTCCAGATACCCCGAGCTATTGGCGGGTTCTTCAGCCTTGGTTCCGCAGCTAAGCAGTTCTTTGTTGGGTTTGCTGGGTGGTTCAAGAGGTTTTTCCTTGGTCCATTCGCTATCCTGCAGCGCAGTATCTTTACGTGGAAAAACCTGATTGCTGTAGTCCTGGCACGTGCAATGATCACACGGGCCAAGGACCTGGAGACGGTAGCCGCAGGGTTTGATCACCTGGCTGCATCCATCGGGGATGTATCCGGGGTTCTGATAACGAAGCTCAGGAGTGCCACCAAGGGCACCGTAAGCGACTTCAGGCTGATGCAGACAGCGAACAGTGCTGTACTGCTGGGAGTGGCTCAGACAGGCGACGAGTTGGCCGAGATGGCTGAGCTTGCCCGCCGTCTGGGCAAGGCAGTTGGACGAGATGCTGTTGCTGCATTCCAGGACTTGGCGACAGGCATTGGACGCCAGTCACGTCTTATCCTGGACAATCTCGGGCTCCAGGTCCGAACCCAGCAGGCATACGAAGATTACGCAACCATCCTTGATAAGACTGTAGACGAGCTAACAGACGCAGAGAAGAAGCAGGGATTCTTGAATGCGGCGATGGAGCAGGCCCGCATCAAGGTCAAGCGTCTGGGGCCGGACGTCCTTGGTGTAGCTGAAGCATGGGGAGTGCTTGAGGCTGCTGTTATCAACGCGTTCGACGCCTTCTCCAAGGGGTTTGTTGGTGGCGAGATAGCGACTGCCATTGGTGACTTCGTTAACGCCAACTTGGTAGCTATCCAAGGAGCAGGCATTACTGCGAAGATCGCGCTTGGTGATTTTGTCAGAGGGGTATTTGGTGGCATTGGAGACCTGATAGAAGCAAACCACGGCAGCATAATCAACGCAGTAAAGGACCTGATAAAGGCAGTAGGTATCACGGCGCTCAGGTTGATTATAGATTTGGCCACGAGCCTTGCAAACGCAGTGATCAAGATTGTCAAACAACACGGAGCTAAGATAGTTGAAGCAGTGGTGTCGATAACCAGTGCTGCTTTGTATGGGCTTACAAGGACTTTTGTGTCAGGCTTGGATTTGGTCTTGCCAGACACAGTGAAGTTCTTCCTTGGGTTCGACAAGGAAGACATAATTACAGACCTGGATGCTTTCTTTGGGTATGTTAGTGATGAAACAAAAGATAGAATAGAGGAACTAAAAAAAGAACTCGCAGATGAGTTTGGTTACTCACTTGATACTGAAGAGGGGAAACTCCGCAAGCGCCTCCGCAGCTTTCTTGAGGCTGCCAGATCCATAGAGTCGGTCCCCAGGGCTCAAGCTGGACCAATGGGCCCAGGGGATTTATTCAGCCCACTCACAGCTGATCAAAGTGCTCTGAAACAGAAAATCCTTACGCTCTACTCGCTTGAGGACGCTGTGAGGTCTGCATCTGTAAATAACAGGGCGCACATTGAAGCTCTATCCAAGTCTGCAGATACGTTCTTCAATGTTGTAGAGACTGGTGTAAGTTCCGTCGTTAACGACATGAAGGATACTGCACCAAAGATACTTGAGGAGGTGTTCTCACTTTTCACAGACCCTGACAAAGAGGCGGCAATAAGGCGGCTCACTGACTCCGTTAAAGGCTTCTGGGACCAGTTCGCTGACAACTTCACCAGGAGAGCTACCGACTCTGTAGCGCAGTTCACTACTATTATTACTAAGTCATCTACTGCGCAAGAACTGTCGTATATGGAGAAAGCTATACGGGAGTTCAGGAACCAGCTTGTAGAAGGGACTGCACCTGCAAAGAAGTTTGGCGAGGTGATGCGTCTGTGGGGTGGTGATATAGATGCCGCCATTGCTGGATTGGATCTAATCATAGTTAGCATGAGGAAGACAATTCCTTGGGTGGATAAACTCGCGCAGGCAATCAAGGAGAAGCTATTCCCCAAACCTGCAGAGGCAGATACAAAAAAGATCAAAGAGTTAGAGGAACTATTAGAAGAACTCAGTGATGATGCTGCGACTCGAAATCTCACAGATTTGCAGCTTGCTATATATGATATTGGAAGGGCGTATGAGGAAGCGTTCCCCAAGGGATCAGATCTGTTAAAAGAGAACAAGGAGAAGGTAGAAGAGTTAAAGAAGGAAATAGAGGATACGGTAGAGGCCCTGAAGGATGCGTCCAAGGAGACAGCAGCACTTGGTATTGCCTCAGGTGGTGTGGGTGGCCTTCGTGGTGAAATATCGCAGCTTGAATTCCAGAGGGCAGCTGCAGAGAAATTAGGGGACTCCGACAAGGTAGCTGAAATAACTGTCGAGTTGAAACTGAAGAGAGCTGAGGACCAGGTAAAGACTTTCCAGAAGTCGATATCAGATAGCCTCGACACCATTGGTAGTGCGCTCGTAGACGCCTTCGCTCGTGGAGAAAAGATTGCTAAGATCTGGTCCGATGTAGTCGCCAACATCTGGCGCAGCCAGATGGAAAAAGCGATGACTTCTATCGCTGATAAAATACAGACCACTATCGGTAAGGCTCTTGCTGCAGCGTTTTCAGACTCCCCTGGAGCAGCCGGTGCCATCGCCGGAGCAGCCTCAGCGTTGCTCACCGTGGTATCAGGCATACTGGCCAACCTCAACTCCAAGACGGAAACCTCTATCGACGACTTCAGTGATAGCATCACCGAGTCCGAGGCAGTCCGTGGTGTTATTGCTGGCCCCACGAACGTAGCAATCGCCCGAGTAGGCAGTGCCCTTAAGGAAGCTCTGCAGACTACAGAGCAGCTGCTGCTTAGGATCGCTGTAAGTATCGAAGAGACGCCACAGCCAGTTGCCCTTGGGAGTACCAGGCAACCCGTCAACCCAGGGCTGAGTTATAACTTGAGTGGAAGTACTGTTGGATAAGGTGAACAATGCAATCTGCTAGTTACGGATCCGTAGAGTTTGGTCAGATCTTTTACTTTTCAGTCTCCAATAGGAACACTGACGGTACGGCCATCGCGTTTACTCCGGCGTACTTTGACGTGATAAACAATGTCGATGGCTCCGTGATACTCGCTGACCAGGTTCTCGTGCAGCCGACCGATCTATCAGTATGGCGGGGGCAAGTTGACACAAGAGATACGGCCACGGACCAAACCGGTCCGTTCGAGCCGAACAGGACGTACGGTATCGTTATCAAGGCAAACACAGACGACGAGCCGACCACGTTCCTGCATGGGAACTTTACTATTACCGGGGCATACTCTGTAAGGTTACAGAGGATTCTTGGCCTGGAAGGTGAGAACATACTGATTGATTCCTTTGTTTATGATACTGGTAACAACGCTACGGGATTCCGTGTTCGCATATTCGACACACCAGAGAATGCCTCTGCGGCCACGTCTGGAATTTCTGAAGCTTCCGTCCCCGAGGCGGGGGAAATTTACACTTACACAGTGACTCAAACTTTCCAGATTGGCAGGCAATTGAGGCAGTCTCACTTGAGCATAGTGAGGCATCATCGTGAAGACTTGTAATGACGGAAGAACAAATGAACGGTGAGAAGGCTGCAAAGATTTTTGACAATTTCACAAAGCTAGTAGCCACCGTTAGCATAGCATTTTGTGGTTTTGCGTTTGTACGCATCATGGAGATTGAATCGAAGACCAGTGCCCATACTCAGTGGATTGATTCGAATGAAAAGTTCTACGCTGAGCACCAGGGTGCTCACGCTCAGTTGAATAAGAATCTGCATGAGCTGCAGTTGTTCATCCAGGCGTTGAATACGGATGTAAGGGTCATAGAAGGGAACAGGTTTACTTCCAAGGACGGCCAGGAACTTATGACGGAAATGACAAGAGTCTGGCAGTCCATTTCGGACTTAAGGGATGACGTAAAGAATATCCAATTGATGCTTAAGTAAATGGCTTTCAGGACATTAGCTCGCGGTGAATCGGTATACCCTAACAACCTCCCGTCTGACAACGCACTCAATGTCGACCCGGGGTTCCAGGTGTACCAGGTCGTTAACGATGAGGGATTTACAGTGGACCCCCAAAGGCAGCTGATACATCCATCTTTCAATCTTATTGAGGGGGAGGGGATCTTCACGTATGAAAACAACCCTGACATCACGAGGGGGTTCATACTTTCCCCGGCACCACTCGTAGAGTCCACTGTACAGAGGACCCTCAGCGGCAGTATTGTGGTTCAGTATGCCCAGAACCTGGACGACGTGATCATTCAGGAGGTGTGGACTGGTGGATCCAAGCTCAGTGCTTTAAGTGAGATGGCCAGGAAGTTCTATGAGTTCTGGCGTGAGATCCCGGCCCCTGGCCAGTTCCTTACTTGGCACCCATTGGACCTGAGCACTGTAGGGTATGGGGTGATTATCACGAACGTGCAGATCGGCACGCCGAAGACTGTTACTTACAGGGAGTATCGAGATGACCTTGACAGCAGGGTCGGCTCGTACATCGCAGAGACTCTTACTGTGTCCATGAAGATTGTGTCTGAAGTCACAGCTCCTCGTGGAGTGATCACGGTTGCGGGGTTGTAATGGCGACACGTATAGTCAGTCCCTCAGCTTCTGGATCAGGGAGTGGAAGCTGGGCGAATCCATGGACGTGTGACCAAGCACGAAGGCTGGCAAACCCTGGTGACTTGGTGCAACTGCGTGGAGGTACATATCCGTACAGCTCGACGCACTCATACGACAACCAGGCGGGGAACGGAGCGCAGGGTACATCGAGTTCTTTGATTGTGTGGGATAACTACCCTGCAGAGACCCCAGTCATTACGCGTAGGTGCTACCTGCACTACGCTAAGTATATAAAGTTCACTGGGATAACGTTCACGTCGTCTGGTGAGTCGTGGATTGTAGGCGGCAGGAGTGACGCTGGTGCAGACCATGTGACTGTACATGCGTGCACGTTCCATCAGACGTCGCCTGGCACGGCGTACACTGGATTTCTCCTTGAGGACACCAAGTTCTTCGTACTGGACGGGAACTTTTGGAAGGACTGGACCTCCGGGGACATGATTAAGTTCTACCGGGCGTCCAGATTGCTGGTCAAGAATAACCACTTCAGCCTGTCCCGTGGTGGCCATACACTGCTTGCGGCCCACGATTGCACTCGAAGTGTTATTCATAGGAACTACTTCAGGAACAGCATTGACAGGGCGCTGCACTGCACTGAACGGCCTGGACAACATGCGGAGAACCTGCTTGTCCAGTGGAACACGTTTATCGACTGTGACTGGGATCGTACAAGCTCCCACCCATTTGATGGGACGGACCAGGAGTTCGAGCGTGGAGCTAACCAGGCAGTCAGGTTCGCTTCCCCTAAGGGCATTTTCAGGTACAACATCATTGGCATTGCCAATAAGGGGAAGGACCATGACTGGGCATCTGGGCTGGACATTAGCTTCTACGATGCGAGCCGAGATGCACACAGTGCAAGGTACTATCACAACACTATCTACAAGGGAAAGAAGAACGGGGTTGGGGTAACCACCAACATCTCTGAGACAGGTGGAGACTACAACGATCTCGACATCAGGTTCATCAACAACATCATTGCGCAGAATGATGAGTACGCTATCAGGTTTGGGAACAGTGATCTGAACTGGAGGACATACAAGTTTGACCATAACCAGATAGCAGACAATAGAAAAAGCTCTCTTATCTACATTAGTGGTGAAAGCCCCAATGTGATGTCAGTGGCATCTGCTCAGAGCAAGTACCCTCAGGTATTCAAAGGCTCGATCACGGGGAATCCCTCGTTCAAAGATGCTGCGATACTGACAGCTATCAATGCTGCGCCACAGGACTACAACGCAAACGACCTGGACGAAATCTTCTACAAGATGACATTGTCGTCTGGGTCGGCTGGAAAAAATGCCGGGACACACTTAGCTACTGTGACGCAAGCTGGCACAGGTGTAACTACTATCAGGCTATCGGACGCTATCCCATTTGTTAACGGGTGGGGGCTCGTGGCGCGTGATGAGATTTATATCGGAGCTAACTTGGTGGAGGTTGTGGACCGTCCTTCTGACACCACGATTGTTGTGAATACGGCAATCGATGTTTCCGTAGGAGACAAGGTGTACCACTCAGTGGTGGGTAGCGTTACCCCTGACATCGGTATCCCTTCCACTACCTTGGATGTTACCGAACCTACTGTACCAGAAGAGCCCCCACCAGTTCTTTCTACGGATGACGAGACGCCAGAAGAGGAAGAGGACGATCTTGAGGCTCAGCCTCCTACCAGTGTAGAGATCACTCCATCCTCTATCAATGACCCCCTGTATCCCCAAGCCAACCCGATCCTGCAGAAGCCTGGGATAATGGTGAACCTTTCAGGCATCGGGCTCAAGTCCCCGATATTGGCGGGCTTGGCAGGTGTATTCAGCCTATCGCTCGGCAATGGTGAAAGGTTGCTATCGTGGAGGATCTACAACACTGAGAGGGCATTTGAGAATCAGTTGGAGGTTGTAAACCCAGAGGCTCCCACGACGAACATCGTGTTTGGGACAGACACCGACACTGATAGCCCTTCCACCAGAAATTACATCGAGTGGATTACAAACTACGGCAAGACTGTAAGGCAGTTCTACGTAAAGAATCTGCCTGCAGCTGGGTCGTTGTATATCGGCAACCAGGAGGCTCAGTCAGCCAATGCTCAGTTCTCAGTAGCATCAGGGGACCCACTGACGTTCGGGATCAATATCTTACCTGCATTTGCAGACGAGTTCTTCGCTATCCATGAGTACGTTGGTAACAGATATGCCAACACCTTGAGGAACTGGGGCGGCGCTATTACCGCTGAGATAACCCTGGATGGATCGCTGATAATAAGTGAGCGGTACATAGGGGACGTCCATGGATACTACATGGCGAGTCCGAGTAGCGGCACTCATCCAATCAAAGTCAGGTTGCGTGCAGCAAAGGCAAGCCCTTACTACGTGGACATTGACGGCAATATCGAAATCAGTTACGCATGACCACTAGCGCATCTACAACTGCATCCACTTCGGCAAGCACCAGCTACACTACGCCTCCTGCGAGTAGAGAGGGGTTCTGTGGCTTTGAGATGGGGACGGCAATTGGTACTTCTGGGCTGAGTGGTACATGTGAGATAACCACTGCTGAAGCAAAAACAGGGGTGCGATCTCTTCTTGTCAATCCGACTGATGGGAATACTGGATTCATCAGGGTTGCCGGGCTTAGCTCCGTTGGCCATTATGATGAAGTCACAATAGGCTCAATGTATGGGAAGTTTGATTTCAAACACAAGCTTCTCCCAGAAGAGAATACCGATGGCGTAGTTGAGTCGATGATCGGAGGCATTAGATATGTCTCTGGTTTGAAGATGAGCGTGACCATCGGGTCAGATGCCAAGCTGCGAGTGCGGGATGCTTATGGGAATCTCGTGAGCACTGGCACCACGGTCCTGTCCAGCGACACCTGGTATAGGATCAATATGCTGGCGACTACGACCATTGGTACCTCGCCATATGCGCTGTTGATCGATGGGGTTACTGAGCTATCTGGAGAGTGCTCGCAGTTGACTCAGGCTTGCAAGTCACTTTCACTCGGCAGAGAAATATATGAGCTTAATGGCGATGTTGAATTCTATTATGATAATGCTAGCGTAGATGGTGCATGGCACCCTGGAGATACCGGTGTCCTGGGATTGTTCACTACTGGCAATGGAACCCACACTGACTGGGCTAACGATTATGCGAATATCGATGAGATTCCTATGGTCTCATCTGGGGATAATATCGAGTCTGATTCTGGCGGGCGCGAGAGTGTAACCCATGACGCATTAGCTACAGGTACTGACGATGAGTACTTCGGTGAAATATATGGGATCATTGTCCACTCATATGTAAGACACACTCTTTTTGGTACGATCTTAACGGGGCTTTTGTCTGATAGTACAATAGAAGAGACGACCGCTGAGGGGTTGACTGGTACCCATGGTCATTCAAAAGCTTTCTGGCATGATCCAGACAGCAAACAACCATGGACCATCGCTGGCGCAAACGCTTGTGAGGCCACGGTCTATTCAGCAGGCGGAACTAATCGTTACTGCTACGCCCTAAACATGGAGGTGGAGTTCGGGCATGATCAGCCTGATCTGGCAACGACGACATCTGCCTCTACCACTCAGAGTACCAGTGCCAGCACCAGCGCCACGGTATCCAGCGCCAGTACGAGTGCCAGCTCTACGCAATCAACTTCAGCCAGTACCAGCGGTAGCACTACGCAGTCGACTACGGCTTCGACGACCCAGTCGACTACAGCCAGTACCAGTGCCAGCACCAGTGCCACGGTATCCAGCGCCAGCACCAGTGCCAGTACCAGTGCGACGGTATCCAGCGCCAGTACCAGTGCCAGTACCAGTGCTACGGTATCCAGTGCCAGCACCAGTGCCAGTACCACCCTGACAGACAGTACAGCGTCTACCAGCGGCACTACGAGTGCCACAGTATCCAGTGCCAGTACGAGCGCTAGCACCACTGCGACGGTATCCAGCGCCAGCACAAGCGCGAGCACTACTCAAACTGATACCAGCTTCAGCACCAGTGCTAGCACTACGCTGACAGTCTCGACGCTGAGCACTTCAGCTACCAGTTCACTAACTACCACAAACCCCCCTGTATATGTGCCTGAAGAGTTCGGCCAGAATATCAATATGCTGGCTTTGAACAACGCAGGCACCAGCCAGCGTAATCCAATTATTTCAGGCATACACTTCAGGATCACTTACCACAAGCACGATCAGTTTGAAACCTTGTCGTCTATGTGGGTGACGGTTGATGGAAACGTGTTCTCCACTCTCACTGCCGGATGTATTGAAACTGACTACTTGATTTATTGTGACGTTGAGGCTGGTGTAGACCTCAAGACGGGGCACCCATCTGTGCTCAACATTATCAATGTAACCACGTCTTATGACCCAGTGGTATCCGACCCACTTGCTGACGAGACGTTCTACAACCTTGGACCTCCAAAGATCATTACAGTACAATCTGGGATCTATGTATCGGATGAACCTGATGCTATGATCTTGCTTGACGGATACAACGCTCCAGACGTTTCTCAACCTGCGGTGATGAGGCCTTATGGCTAGAGCTAATAACCTTAGACTGAAGTTCAGCCCAGTGTTACAGCCATGCATTGCTGGCGTAGACCCAGGATCTAATAACGTTTCCACTGCGATTGACGATCCATCTGAGTACCTTGCCTGGATCTTCCAGATGCCAGAGACGGACTTAGTTACTCACGTTGGGCTCCGATTTTACTCATCCACGAATGCCCCTACTTACAGGGTGTCGTTACGATCAGTGGGCGACGATGGAGTGCCATTAGACACCATTATCACAAGCGCATCTTTCACACCTGAGAATAGTTGGGGTGGCACGTTCCAATGGATAGAGCTTGCGAGCCCGTACCTGGCGAGTAGGGGGCAGCTGATCTCCATTGTTGTCAGTTATTTGAGTGGGTCCATAGGCCCGTCGAACAATTCCTCTATTAGTGTCAACTCATCCAACGCTGCGAACCATAGATTCGGGTTACCATATGCGATCAGGTACAGTGGCACCGTAAACAAAACATTTAATCATCCAGTGTGGGCATTGAAAAGTGAAACGAGAGCTTACGGGATTCCATTGAAGTCCTTAGTTACGTACACACTAAATTCTCCTGAGCAAGCTGGGTTGAGGTTCAGGTTTGAACCAGGGTTTGGATCGAGCTTTAGTTTGAAGGGCATAGTTACAGAGCTTAGCGGTGCGGCATCAGGTTCTGGGAAGTCATTTGACCTTGTGCTATACGATGCCACTTCTGAGCTTGATAGGGTTACCTTCCTTTGTGACATTGTGCAGGACGCTACAGATGCTTGCATACTCCAGATATTCTTTGGGGCGAGCCCTCCTACTCTGAGCTTTGGGAAGGAGTACTTCATTGCGATAGCTCCAAATGAAGCAGACACTGCTTGCAAGCTGTTGGGTTTGTCTGTAGAGAATGCAACGGACATGACGGCATGGCCTGGCAGCTCATCGTTCTATTCGGTAGAGAGGGCTATCAGCACCGACCCGTGGACCAGGCTTAAGACTGAACGACCTCGAATTGATCTTATCATCGACGACTGGACGTCTGGATAAATGGCCGACTTCAAAATGATGCGGATTGGTCTATCCCCAATAGACTACACTCCGATATTCCCGTATGCCTCTCAAGCTGGGAATGGGAAGTTCCTTGATGGTGCTGCTGACTATGTGGAGTGGCGTTTCCAGGCCGAGAAGACCACAACCATTACAAAGCTTGGGTTTAGGGTGGGGCTTACAACTGGCACTCCTCCGACATATCGAGTCAGTATACAAGGAATCACTGGTGGCGTGGCTAATGGAGTTGTTGCAGGCTTCGGTAATTTTACACCTCCACTGTCTTACTCCGACGAAGATTGGCAAGGGCATTGGATATGGGTAAACATTTCCCCTGCGTCGATAACGCAAGGCAACTACTATGCGATGGTGATTGATTACGTTTCTGGGTACGTAAGCCTGGCGAACATGATTGAGATTGAGTTTACTCTTTCAGGAACAAATTTCAGGCACTTCCCAGGGGCAACAACTGGGTCACAGCTTAGTTCCTCGCATCCTATCTTTGGGCTGAAAGATTCAGAAGGAGAAGTCTTCGGAAACCCACTTCGGGTCTCCTATGATTATCTAGGCGCAATTGATCTCCCTCACCCAAGAGAGCACGCTATAGCATTCACCTTGCCTGCTGGATTTGGCACTGAGTTCAAGATAGCTGGTATTCAGATAATAGGCGAGATGCCTACAGGGGCAGATGCCACCACTTTCAACGTTACTCTGTATGATGGGGAATTGGTCATAGGCCAGACAACAATGCACACCGGAGTTCCCCATTATGGTAGCCATGGGAACTGGGGTGGCAATAGTTACATCTTCCTCTTCAACGAATCGACCTTAGCCAAGCTTGTATTCGGCAGGCAGTACTACATCTCTGTAAGGGCCAACAGTGCTGCTATGGCTTCGTTAAGTTGGACTCATTTCTTGACTCCTGATTCTGACGACCACGAGGGATGGCCAGGTGGGCAGTACTTCCACATGGCTACGAGGGACACATCAGCGCAAGCCACAGACGAGGAGACCCCCACTGAGTGGCAGCAAGACTTCTCCAAGCGACCTATCTGCGAGTTCATTCTAAGCGAGTGGGGTGGCCCCGGGTACAATGTAGATGGTGCCCACCTCAAGTTTACGCCTGCCTGGAATGACAATGTGCTGATCCAGCATGCTGATGATCAGATCAACAACACCCCGAACGTGGGGGACTATGAGCCTCACGAGTCGTTCGGAGTGCCTATTGGGAACTGCATAGAGTCGTACTCCGGGTACTTGACAGTGGAGGTCTTCGCCAATCCAGACGCTGAAAGGACCGAGAATTCTCTGATTGTTAACGAGACGGATATCCAGGACCTGAAGGTTATAAACCTGGAACCGTGGGAGGATGGTGTCTATGAGCTGGTTTTCCGATTGCGTGCGAAGTACAGTTCTCCGTATTATAAGGAAGTCACCCGGTTTCTGAGAGTAATAACGTGAGCAAGGACGCCTGGTTTGGTACTACTTTAGACGGCATTTGGAGATCTAAGTCTCTCCGACAGCCGGGGTTCGCAGTTTACATCTGGAACCCGAACAGGACCTCGATATCCGATGTGGTGATGGGCGTGCCAGAAAGCCCACGGTATGACATCACTAAGTGGGTACTGAGCATCTCGCTCAGAGATACCGTAGCATTCGAGCAGGAGAATGATGCAGTCATTAGCGCAGCTACCATTATCCTGGACTACGATAAGAATGCCATCCCGATCCAGGTCACAGAGCAGACCTTGCTGCATGGAACGCCTATCCGTATTTACCAGGGTGATGAACGCGTAGACAGGGAAGAGTGGGTCTGCGTATTCACTGGGCAGTTGCAAGGTAATCCTGCCGTAGCTGAAGAGGTGCGTCCAGCGGCATCTCATAGGCAGATTACGGTGTCTGCAGTTGATAGAGCTGCAGCCTTCACTAACACCGTGGTGACTGCGTTCTCCTACGACAAAGGTCAAGATATAGGTAGGGCGGCGGTGGAGACGGCTGTCGAGTTCATGGATCTTAATCGTCGAGAGATCCGCATAGGGTACCAAGACTATGCTATTGGGCACGAGAAGAGCCAGCTTGTTGACATAGAGGTGCTGAATGGGATTTATGAGATCCTGTTCTGTGTCGGGAAGAAACCACGCTTTGATTCGTTGGGGTATTTTGTCGCTGCAGACTCTGACCTTGACAAGCCTGCATCGAGGATCCACAAGGTCAAAGACCTGGTAATGAGTATTGTGAGGACGCAGACGCCACAGCCTGTGTTCAACTCAGTGCGGTTGCTTGGTCTTGATAACACCTTGTCGATAGTAGAGGAGAGAGAAAAACGCCTGGCTCATGGGAATATTACCAGCGGGTTCTTTGAGGCGGCTGTCAGGGAAGACGTGAACTTCTCTGAGGGTGCTGGTGAGGGGGAAGGTAGTCGCAGAGCACGGGACACACGACTTGCAAGGAAGAAGATCAACTCTCTTTTTGGGGTTGGGTTGGCTCAAGATGCTGACTGGTCACCAGTCACCCAGGATGATGGTATCTCGGTCTTGGGAGGGCAGATATCTTTCGACACTGGTTATGTCCCTGAGTTGCGTGTTGTGTTAATGGTAACCTGGTTCTACCTCAAAACTGTAGAACTGGTTGCAGAATTTTTTGACTTGATAGCTATCTATGGCACCCCAGCAAAGATCGCATTCGCAGCTGTATGGGTTGCAGAGTCAGCAGCCTTGCTCGCAATGTTGCATGCGTTCAGTACCATGGGGCGGCTGTACTGGGAGGTCTATGGAATCCCATTCCAGTACGTATACCAACAGTTATGCTCTGTTGCTCAGATTTCGAATCTTAGAACAGAACAGATTAACGAGACAAAGTTGCGGAACGACTGGCTCTATGACATCAATGTCATGGACGCCAGGGCAAAGGTGTTGCTGAAGCGTGAGCTTGTGAAGGGGTGGTCGTATGAAATAACCATGCTGGATGATCCGCTCATTGATGTAGATGACGTCATAGAGATTGGGGAGAGAAAATACTATATAACATCAATCGCCAAGGTTATCTCACGCGGCACTCCTGACATGGGTGTTATGAAAGTCTCTGCTTGGAGGGTCTTGTAATGCCTGAAGAATTCATGTTCTCACCAGGAGGCGGCGGAGTTAAGTTAGTCCAAATGGTGGCGCGACGAGAAGTCGACCGCCACAAGGACTTGCTTCTTGGACTTACAGCTTCCTCCCCTCGTTTCGCAGCGAACTCTCAAGGGCTTATGGAGTACACCTGCTCTGTACGAGTAGGCGTGGTAGAAAACCAAGGGCTGGTTGAGAACGTACTCATTTCTCAGTGGGCTCAGGGAATTGTCACTGACTTCAATATCCCGGTGATTATGGAGCGTTCAGTTGCTGGCAGACTGACAATCATTGCCAGAGCTGAGATGATTCTCCCTGATGTTCGTGTCACGAGTTATTCGTACGGGAGCCTTGGGGTGCCGTTTGTTGCCAACCTTAGATATGATGAGTCTACTGATAAGTGGTACGACGGATTCGGGTATGAGTCGTCATTGGATCCGTACGCTGAGGTCCATTCTCTGACGTATTATGCATGGCAGCAGGGTAACGTCAGCATTGACGACCTTGGAGAAGATGAAGATCTTGATGCAACCTATGCACACTGGGTTGCCGGAGGATAAGTAATGGCATTTAATGCTCCCGATCTCATAACGTCACTATCTACAACGAACTTCAGAGTAGAGTTGAATTCAAACTTCTCTCTGATTGAGACGGCACTTGCGGAATTGCAGAACGCTATTCCGACTAGCCGTCTGTCTGCACAGACGAATCTCGACGTCATTGACCAACTCGTCGTACCAACAGGTGTGATCGGGGTTGACTCATTTGTGCCAACGCTTGCCGGTGATCACTCTTCATTTACTATTGGACACGACACTTACGACTCAACATCCTATTGCATCATAGACCAGAAGTTCCATTCTACTAATGCTGGCTTCACTAAAACCTTTGATAGCATCGGTATTACTGGCTCTGGTGATTACGTTGTCAAGTTTGGAGTCAGGACACGTGGGGCTCCTATTATTGAGCAATACCTTGAGATCGAGGACACTGACAATCTCCAGGACCTGACGATCTGGAAGATGGATGTGAATCGAAATGTGGGCACGTTCACAGTGTCTAATCTCCGATTCATGACCACGTATCTTGTAAGTGTCACTAACTTCACCAATGTCTTTGAAGCGGACGTCCCTCTGTGTTTCCAGTACAGTGGGGCACTGCCAGCTTATGCCGGTCCATTGGAGACGGGGATCCTGATCCCATGGGACTGTGAGGTGCAGAAGGCGTACGTCAGACTTGGTGCCATGCCTACAGGGCACACCGATGCCACCGACGTGGTGCTTCAGATGTCCTATGGGTCAGGCACAGACACGTACAATATCTTCAGCAACACTGCCACATTCACAGCGGCCACTGCACCTGGCACGGTGCGCACCTTGACGGCTCCTGCTGAACCGTATCAGCTGGCAGCTGGCAGCTTTGTCAGGCCCGAGATTATCACTGCTGAAACGGCTCGTACCGACATTCCACCCACGGCAGCGAATCTTACTATAACCCTGCAGGTAAGAAGGATATACCACGACGTACTATGATAGATCCCAGCACCATCATCAACGGCATGGATGAAAAGGATAAGGCACAACTGCAGCAGAAGATGCAGGAAGTGAATGACCGGATGACAAAGGCTTCTGGACTTAAGGACAAGATGCAGATCATTCGTGATTTGATAGACGACGCCATAAAAGCACAAGAGGCATATGAAAAAACCAAGTCTAACCCGGTGGAACGACCCGTCGTTAAAGAACAGCCGCAAGGGTGAGCCTCTTGCCATAGTGGCCACTGGGCCTTCTTACGATCTCCTCCAGCTGAAGCTCCTGAACGACATGCCAATATTCGCAGTCAATGCTGCGATCACGGAGTTCCATCTCCGGAAGGACGTCACCTGGGTATGCCACGACATGCACAAGATCCTTCGGCAGGGGATCAAGAAGCATCTTTCCAGATACAAGTGGTGGAACCTGGTAACCCGCAGGGTCTACATCCCCGGTGAGTTTGGGGACGTCCCATGGGCTGGTGTTGGTTGGATCCCTCAGAAGGGTCAGTTCCCGTTCAAGCTCGATAAGGGGAACGTGGATCGCTCTACGATCTACTGGTATGCCGATATCGACAGCCAGGAAGGGTTCTGTCTGAGGAGTGAGACGGCTGTGCAGGTGGCCTTGGAGGTAGCTACCTTCTGGGGTTTCTCACCCATATACCTGGTGGGTGTGGATATGGGGCTACAGAAGGGGCAGGCTTACGGCATGCAGTGGAAGTGGAAGCACTGCAAGATCAAGCCGTTCAAGTTCGAGAAGATGAAGGCCTCGTTCATCAAGATGAGGCCCAGGTGGGCTGAGGATATCTATACGTTGTCTCCCTACTGGCCTGGGCCATTCAAGCCTTTATCCGTAGCTGAGTTCAGACAACGAGTGCACCAAACACCGCCCGCCCAAGCACCTGCAGAGACACCGTGAGCACGTTGGTGATGATCTCCGCTACGCGTGCTTGTTCTCTGATGGCAATCATGGTAGCGAGCATCTGGGCCTGAGCTTTCAGGTGCCGGACGTTGTGCTTACCCATAACATTGTCACGTGCGATGGCCAACTTGGTGTGGACGGCGATGTCTCTGGCGATGTCTTGGGCGTAGTCCTCCCAGTCCTGTTTGATGTCTTCGCTGACAGACTCCAGGGCGTCTCTCAGGGTGCCGATTACGGCGTCCTTGATACTACTGGTGGTTACTTCAGCGGACATCCTGGGCCTCCTTGATCATCTCTGTGAGCATGGTGGCGGTACGCTTGCGGATGGTCTTGGTGTCATCGTCCAGGGTGTCGTCGGTGTCTACATATTGGATGTACTCGGGGCCAATGGACTCCCAGGCTGAGTCCACGGAACTGACGAACATGTCGTTTACAGGGCAGCAGCCTACGACAAAGAGAAGGGCCGTGATTACGAACAGTGATTTCATGTGATCCCATAGTCCCTAGAAAGTTCTTCCATTGACGGGTATTGGACATCTACGGCATGGATGTATTTGTTTTGATCTAACCTCTTCAGCATGGCCTTTCGTTTCAAGCACTTGTGGCATAAGCCACACTCGATCAAGTACTCACATGACGAGGTCTTCGTCAGTGGTGCTCCGATCTTTACACCATAGTCGAATACCTGCTCGTCGGTCAACTTGTGAAACGGCATACAGAACTGTATGTCGAGTGGGTGGTGGTGGCTGGCAGCCTCGTTCATTCCCAGGATGATCCCGGGGTACGTGGTGTTGTCGCTTTCTACGGTTCCGCCGATTGGGATCAGGCAATTCCCGTGTCCGAGGGCAAACTTGCAGGCCTGACTGATGAAGGATAACGGTGCCATTCTGCCTCTGCGGGACTCCCAGGAGATCCCAGGAATCAGTCTGGAGAGGTCTAAGGCTCGTTTGAAGGCACCTCTCTTTTCATTGAAGATGTGCATCAGCTGCACTTTGTAGCCTCTTTGGAGCAGGTCTACAGCGATGATGGTACAGTCGATCCCTCCGGAGAAGGGGACCACAGCCCTACGGGGCTTCTCTCGGTATAGTGTCTCGATTTCGAACGTCGGTATTTCCACCACGCACTCGTTGTGGACTCGCTTGGGTGATTGCCACGGGGGGCATACTCCAGCGAAGTACCCAGGGGACGAGGCAAAGATCACCCTGGCACCGTCTGGGGACCAGAAGTAGGCCGGAGCGTCCTTCACGAACGCACTGTAGTGTTCGTCCCCCTTCGCCTCCAAGGTGATTGTGGGCTCCTTGAACCAGTCCCTGCGGTGAACGAGGTTCTGCTTCAACTCATACAGCCTGTTGTCCCTCTGCTTCCTCTGGATGAGGATCCGGGCAGGCTCCACCGTCAGCTTGGTGGCACCCCATGTCCAGACCCAAAGGGGGCGGGCCCGGGGAAGCACGGTGTTATGTTGCTGGAGGTTGGGCTTCGTCAGACCTGCGTTTGCGTTAAGCCGTTGGAGGAGTTGCCCTTCCATCGGATATCCGAACGCACCAAAGTAATGCATCAGTGGTCCTCTATCCACTCCGAACAGATCCATACCAGTACTGCAGCTATCCCCTCCTCTTCTATGGAGACATCTGGGTGGAGTTCACAGTACTTGGTAGCCGCCTGCTTGATGGTCTCCCACTCCTCTTTCACCCAACTAAGGTGATACTCAGTGTCCTTCCCCTCGCTCCACTCGCAGTCGCTGTCGTCATCCAGGAACCCGAACTCGCTCATGTCGATGTCGTCAAGCTCGTTAATCTTTTCGAGGTTGACAGTTAGCTGATCGTCGTCCCATCCTGCTAGGTCTGAGCTTTTGTTGTCCACGAGTGAGTAGGCCATTGCTTTCGTTTCATCGAGTTTGGTACGAACAGCACGTATCTCCTCCCACCCGAGTGCCTTTGCCGCTGTTACTGTGCCATTGCCTTTGATTATGAGGTTTTGTTGGTCAATGACGATGGGTGTCTGTTGCCCAAATTCTTTCAGACTTTTCACGATGACTTTGATATTATCGTCGGGGTGTTCCCGAGCGTTGGTGGGGTCTTCAACCAGATCGGCAATCTTTACGCTTTCTAAGTGATCCATGGGCGAATACTCGATCCAAGATGGCATCATGAAGTACCTGAGACGACAACCAGGTATCTACCCCATCAAGACTCATGGTGCAAGCCTTATGGGACAAGCCGGGCTGCCAGACATCGTCGGATGCTGCAATGGCAAGTTCTTTGGGATTGAAGTCAAGCAGCCTGGTAAAGCTCCTACACCAATCCAATTGTTCCAGTTACGACAGATCAGGAAGGCTGGAGGGCACACGCTGGTGGCCGTAAATGTCGATCAGGTGAAGGAGTTCATAGAAGGTCTTGACAGATGACTAACGAGCGCGTAGAGTGTCGAGCCCTGAGCGTAGAGGAGTAGAAAACATGGGGCTCGACGTACAGGTTAGCAAGAGTGGGGGTTTTCTCTATATCCAAGCCCCCTACGAGCTGAGGGAATTGTGCAGGACGATCCCAGCTCGGTCTTGGTGTCAGCATCTTAAGAGATGGAAAGTGCCCGCGACAATGAGCGTGGTGAAGGCCATCGTGCAGGTGTTTGCTCCGTACTCCCTTAAGGGAGACGAGGAGTTCCAGGACCTCCGTATGCGTGCCAAGGCGCTTGATAGCAAGCCTTCGGTAATGAAGAGCGACCCTATCCCCGGCGCTCGCCCAGAGCCTTGGAGGCACCAGCGTCAGGCATTCTGGTTTGCCAAGGACCATCCGGCTACCCTTCTCGATATGGGTATGGGCACGGGGAAGACGCGCTGTGCCATCGACCTAATCTGCCACGTTGCCAAGGAGAAGGGCCCGCAAAAGGTACTGATCCTTTGCCCTCTCAGTGTCGTACCTGTATGGCCAACGCAATTTAGTGAGTACGCATGGGATACAATAAAATACAGTGTATTACAGCTAGATTCATCGCTAAGCGTAAAGAAAAAGGCAAAAACACTAGAAAACAGTAATACCGACGTAGACGTCTTCGCTGTCGTCGTCAACTACGAATCAGCCAAGTTCGAACCATTAAGCTCTTCACTTCTTTTGCGTAAGTGGGACTTCGTGATCCTTGACGAATCCCACAAAATCAAAAGCCCAGGGTCCAAGGTCAGTAAGTTTTGTGCTAGCCTGCGAACCTGCACTGACCGGAGGCTTTGTCTAACCGGAACCCCGTTACCCCATTCCCCGTTAGACATCTATGCACAATTCCGCTTCTTGGACCCTGGCATTTTTGGCACTTCCTTCACTCGCTTCCGTGCACACTACGCGATAATGGGCGGCTTTAAGACCCCCAGCGGGATACCCGTGCAGGTCCTTGGTTATCAGAACCAAGATGAGATGGCGAGAAACATCGACTCGATCACGTTCAAAGCAAAGACAGAGGACGTGCTCGACCTCCCAGCCAAAACTCACGTAGAGAAATACTACTTCCTCAGCAAAGAAGAGCGGGCTATCTACAAAGCTGTAGAGACGCAGTTCATTGCGAGTGTCAAGAGTGGTGAAATCGTTGCCCGCAACGCCCTTACAAAAGTACTGCGCTTAGCTCAGATCGCCAGCGGCTTCGCCAAGAACGAAGACGGTGAGATCATTGAGCTTGGTACCAGCAAGATAAAGCTGTTGGAAGAGGTAGTCGATGACATAGGCCGTGAGCCGATAGTCGTCTTCTGTCGCTTTCACCGCGACCTGGATGCTGTCCATCAGGTGGCCAGGAAACTCAAACGTCGGTCGATTGAGTTGTCTGGAAGGCGTAATGATCTTGGAGGACCAACATGGTTGGAGGGGAACGGAGACATTATTGCAGTGCAGCTTCAAAGCGGAGGTGTAGGGATTGACCTCACACGAGCACGCTACTGCATCTACTACGCCGTGGATTACTCGCTAGGGAATTATGAGCAGTCCCTTGCTAGGGTTCATAGACCCGGTCAACACAGACCGGTTACCTACATACACCTGATTGGTAAGAACACCATAGACGTAAAGGTCTATGCGTCGTTAAGAAAGAAAAGAGATGTAATAGAGAGCATCCTGTCACTCATTTGTGAAAGCTGATAATGGACGACCCAACAGTCATCGATCCCGCTCAAAATGAAGCTATCGAGAAGCTACTGAAACTGGATGAGGAGATCAACGCCAAGGAAGACGAGTTGAAGCTCCTCAAGGTGGACAAGCAAAAGGTGGAGGTCCTTGTCCGGGACATGATCTTGAGCCTTGGGTTCAAGAAGGTGGTACTACCGTCCGGTGTTTCCGTCACACCCTCCCGGCAGATCTATGCCTCGAAGGTTGCTGGTTGTGATCCGGAATACCTGGTAGACAAAATGAAGGAGGCAGGCCTTGACGATCTGGTAACGACCTCAGTCAACACGAGCCGAGTGTCGGCATGGATTAGAGAAAGGGAGCAAGAGACCGGCTCCGTGCTCCACGATAACTGTGACGCAGTGCTCCCGGAGCCACTGCAAGGGCTGATAAAGATCTGGGAAAAACTCGGAGTAACCGTCAGAAAGGGCCGATAAAGATGTCAGATGAGAAAGAAATGCTGCCCGTCAAGGTTGAATCATTCCTGGCTTTGCAGAAGGTCGAGAAGGTTCGGGAAGTCATAAAGACAAACTTCGGAGAGGCGGGCATCTCGATCTGGGACCTTGAACGTATCAAGATTCCAGCTGGTGGTGGCATGTCGTGGCAGGTCCTGTCGCCGACTGGCGACGTGACTGAGAAGAAGGTGGTAACGGCGCTGATGCCTTACAAGAGGGAAGAGCGCAACTACTGGAAAGAAGAGTTCGGACAGGGCGCTTCAAAGCCACCGGACTGCTATTCATCCAACATGGTAACTGGTAACGGTGACAACGGTACTGAAGAAATTGGCGAACACGACTGCCTTACTTGCCCCATGAACCAATGGGGCAGCAATAGCAAAGGGGAAGGGAAGGCCTGCAGACAGAACATCGTAGCTTTCCTTCTGCCACAGGGCAAGGAAGACCACATCTTCCCCACAATATTAACGGTCACACCCGGCTCGCTCAAAGCGGCCAAGGGTTACTTCACGGACCTCTCGTCCAGACTTCTGTCCTACCAGCAGGTAGTGCACACGATCACGCTGGAGAAGGCACAAAATAATCAGAAGATAGCTTACGCACGAGTCAAATGGCAGATCGCGTCTGAGCTTACTGAAGCCGACATCGAAAGGCTTCTTAAGTATGCTGAGACTATGAGAGCTTCCTTCTCCACCGTCCGGGTCACCAGCGAAGAGTCCGCTTAGAAAAGAACAATGGTGAAGAGATACCCCGGAGGGGAGCGTGTCAATGGCCCTGGATCAGGCGCTGTCGTATCTGGCAGCAGGTTTTTCGATTGTTCCTGTTAAACCTGATGGCTCAAAGGGAGCTGCTGTAAGTTGGGGAAAGTTTCAGGAAGCCCGACCTTCAGAAGGACAGGTTAAGGAGTGGTTCTCCAGTCAAGAGGATCGTGGCATTGCGATCATCTGTGGAGGAATTAGTGGTGGCCTTGAAGTCATAGACTTCGACCAACCTAACTTTTACGGACCTTGGGCCGAGATTGTGGAACTCAACTTTCCAGATCTCATAGATACGCTCCCCGTTATTCAAACCCCTAAGGGGTATGGACGGCACGTTTACTTCAGGAGTAAAGTGAGCGAGCCAGGTCAGAAGCTGGCCAATATCCCTGGGCATGAGGATCGGAATGCTCATGTGGCTATAGAGGTTCGTGGTGAGAAGCAGTACGTACTCGCCCCTGGATCTCCACGTGCATGCCACCCGTTGAATGAAGAGTACAAGCTTATCTTCGGCCCTCCTATCGAGGAGACACCTTTACTCACTAAGGCCCAACGGGATATTTTGATCTATGCTGGTAGGGCTTTAGACAAGGTACCGAGGACTTACGAAGGAAAGAAGAAGCGCACGGTCATCTCTCTGCGTCCGGGGGATGAGTTCTCCAAAACAGATGATTGGGAGACACTCCTTGAGGAATATGATTGGGTTAAGATCAAGGAGCAGAATGGTTCCAGCATGTGGCGAAGGCCGGGTAAGACAACCGGTGGAAGCGCCACATTAGGGCATTGCAAAACCGACGATGGCCTGCGCTTGTTTTATGTATTCAGCTCTAACGCTGATCCGTTTGAGCCGGACAAGGCATACTCGCTATTTTCTGCTTACTCGATTCTGAACCATAAGGGTGACTTCAGGATCGCGGCTCAGGAGTTATACAAGCAAGGGTTCGGGGTCTCTGACAAAGCTCCGGAGGATCTGCTGAAGGACGTGGCGGATGCTCTGGAGGAAGTCAACAAGACTGGGACCATGGATAAAAGGGGCGAGGGGGTACTGGAGGCGTTGAAGATCAACGAGCCCAGGTTCAAGCAGACCTGGGACCTCAAGCGCAAAGACTTCGACCTCAACCCCAATAAGTATGCAGCGAGTGTAATACACTGGTGTTTGGTGGTAATGCTCACCCCGGCACAGATCACGAAGGCACTTGTAATCCATAGACGGAAGCATTCTGAGGTACTTTGTAATGTAGACGACTTCACCGCAGAGTGGATTGCCAACAAGATATACTGGTTCTCCGTCGTCGCCAATGATGAGACCGAAGAGAGATGCATTACCAAAAGTGAAGCCGACACCATCATCAAGAAGGGGTCCATAGACATTTTGGGGGAAATACGTAAACGTACTGGGATCCCAAATTTTGCCGGGTTGCTCAAGCAAGGGAAGCACGGGTCTA